>Ga0099848_1000321_pt1 | contig 21918 bp, 16 predicted proteins | sample CB_VirMetaG_3_FD_78179 | JGI IMG/M metagenome (GOLD analysis project Ga0099848, IMG submission 78179) | Freshwater to marine saline gradient viral communities from Chesapeake Bay - CB_1508_1S Viral MetaG | ecosystem: Environmental > Aquatic > Marine > Coastal | place: USA: Chesapeake Bay...
GGCACCCCTGCATGTGAGTTCGTCCGGGACAGGCGCTGAGGATATTTTCAGAGTTAGTAATGTGGCAGGAGGGGCGTTTCAGGTTCGCTGCGAAGACCTTGCGTCTGCAAACCCGACATGGACGCTGCGGACATTTTCCAATGAGCCGATGGCATTTGCAATTGCCACGACAGAAGCCATGCGCATCAACAGCAGCGGTAATGTAGGCATTGGGACGAGTTCGCCTAGTTCCATTTTACATACCAGCGGCACAGGCCATGTCGTGTTCCAAGACACGAATAATACCAGTTCTAATATTCAACAGCACATCTCGTTGCAGCGTGGAGATGGAAGCGGCATTGATGGTCGCATCAACAGCGTTGGCGATGGTTCAAATGGTGTGAGTGCCATTACTTTTGCTATAAATGGTGAACGTATGCGCATCGCCGCATCAGGCAACGTAGGGATTGGGACAGACGCCCCCTCCTACGATCTCGACATCTCTAAGTCATCAACAACGGAAGTGGCTGTTCGCATTAAGAACACCAACACTGGCGGGGCTGACCCTGACGCCATGCTTTATCTGGACTCTGGCAACGTCAACGGTGAGGCTGTCGTTGAGTTTATGAAAGGCGGCACTTCGTATGGCCGCTTGTCTGCGATCGACAGTGACATGCGGCTGTTATCTGATACTGGTGACATTAAGTTCTCTACTGGCGGGTCTGTTAGCGCAACTATTACCTCTGCGGGCAACGTAGGGATTGGGACGACTGCGCCTGCCTATCCTCTGGATGTTCAGGGTACTGGTGACACTGTTCTTCGTGTAAAAGCAAATTCATCAGGCACTGGCAATGATGATGACGCCATTCTTCGGTTGGATTCTGCGGAAACTGGTGAGGGGCTTATTGATTTCTGGCATGCCGGAGTATCTGAGGCTTCAATCGAATGGGCTTCGGGCATCAAACAACTAAACATCAGCACTGAGGCTGGGACGAATGGGGTCATTGACTTCCAGCCAAACAATTCCCTCGCAGTGCGTATCGACAGTAGCGGGAACGTGCTGGTGGGGAAGGGTTCCTCAGACAATGGCGCAACTTCTGGTTTTGAAACTGACGCTGTAGGGGCAACGTACCTTACCAGATCAGCTGCAAACCCTCTGAACGTCAATAGGCTTACAAGCGATGGGAATTTAGTGCTTTTTCGGCAGAATGGCACAAATGAAGGTAACATCTCCGTCTCTGGCACGACTGTCAGCTACAACGGTGGCCACTTGTCTCGCTGGGCGCAATTCCCTGACAACTCGCGGCCTGATCTGCTTAAAGGCACGATCATGTCGAACCTCGACCAAATGTCAAACTGGGACGGGGAAGACAACGAACAGCTTAACTGCGTTGAGGTCAGCACTGTTGAGGGTGATGCCAACGTGGCTGGTGTGTTCGTGGCGTGGGACAGCGAAGACGATGGCTATAACGACATCCTGCTTGCCATGACGGGCGACATGGTGATCCGCATCGCAGGTGGCACCACGGTCCAGCGCGGTGATCTTCTGATGTCTGCTGGTGACGGCACAGCTAAGCCGCAGGGCGACGACATCGTGCGCTCCAAGACCATTGCCAAGGTCACATCAGCCCATGTCTCGCACACCTACGCGGATGGCTCCTACGCTGTCCCGTGCGTATTGATGGCTTGCTAACTTAACCCCTAACCCCGAAGGGAGGATCAAGATGGCCGAGAAAAAACCATTCGTCATCACGATCAACGACAAAGACTACGAAGAGAGCCAACTGAACGATCAGCAGAAGGTTCTCATCAACCACATCTCTGATCTGGACCGCAAGATCGGTTCGACACGGTTCAACCTTGACCAGCTTCAGGTTGGCCGTGATGCCTTCGTCAACATGCTCACTTCTTCTCTTGAAGACGGAAACCGTGTAAAAGAAGAAGAGATAATTCAGTAACGGAGTCCATTGATGCCCCTGACAAAGCTTCAGTTCCGTCCGGGGATCGACCGGGAGGCTACGTCCTACGCAGATGAGGGCGGATGGTTCGACATGGACAAAGTCCGCTTCAGGATGGGCTTCCCGGAAAAAATTGGTGGATGGACACAAGAAAGCACAAAAACATTCCTTGGAACGTGCCGTGCCATCCACCCATGGATTACGCTTTCTGGAAGCCAATATCTGGGCGTCGGAACCAACCTGAAGTATTACATTAACGAAGGTGGTGGGTATAACGACATCACGCCGATTCGTTACACAACTGCCGCTGGTGATGTCACATTTTCCGCGTCTGCAAACACGCTGGCTTCCGATGTGGCTGTCGATGACACAACGATATCCCTAACAAGCTCGTCCGGATTTCCAACAACTGGCCGGATTAAAATCGACAGTGAGATCATCACATATGCGGCACTGTCTGGTAATGATCTTATCGGATGTTTGCGTGGTCAAAACGGCACAACAGCGGCAACTCATACCAGTTCAACGGCGGTAAACTGCTCCACTATAATTGTCGATGATGTCGGCCATGGCGCTTTGACTAATGACTTCGTCACATTTTCTGGAGCGACAACGCTGGGGGACGCGATTACGGCGGTTCGACTGAACCAAGAGTATCAAATTTTCCATGTCGAAACGACAGACCAATACTACATCGATGCTCGCGTAGTGTCGTCTATAGCGTCCATTACCACGACAAATGGCCTTGAGCCTGAGTATGTATTTGCCACATCTTCCGACAGCGGAAACGGGGGCGCATCTGTTGTTGGCGCATACCAAATCAACTCTGGCTTGGATACGTCCATTGTCGGTTCTGGTTGGGGTGCCGGAGCATGGAGCCGTGGCGCTTGGGGTTCTGCAGCGTCGATCACAACGTCTGGAGAAATACTCAGAACGTGGTCACATGACAACTTCGGTGAGGACTTGCTGTTTAACCCCCGAGGCGGTGGGATATACTATCTGGACTCCAGCGCAGGCATCAATTCTAGGGCTGTTTCCTTGAGCAGCTTGGCGGGTGCAAATACGACCCCAACAATCGCAAGCGAAATTATGGTGTCCGATAATAGCAGACATATCTTGGCATTTGGCTGTGATGGAGAGTTTACACCCGGAGTACAAGACCCCCTGCTTATTCGCTTCAGCAGCCAAGAAAGCCTGACTGACTGGTCGGCACAAATCGACAATTCTGCTGGCGACCTCCGCATCGGTTCTGGATCAGAAATCGTTACTGCCATTGAGACAAAGCAACAGATTCTGGTCTTCACAGATGTTTCCTTGCATTCACTGCAGTATCTTGGACCTCCATACACATTCGGCCTGAGCATGCTGTCAGACAACATTGCCATCGCAGGCCCCAATGCGGTGACATCTGCTCAGGACACTGTGTATTGGATGGGCAAGTCTGAGTTCTATTCATACTCTGGCTCGGTGCAGCGTGTGCCTTGCACAGTGCGAGACTATGTCTTCAACAATTTCAACTACGATCAGTCTGAGAAAGTGTACGCCACAACTGTTACGTCATTCTCCGAGGTGTGGTGGTTTTACCCATCGGCTTCGAGCAATGAAAACGACAGATACGTTGTGTACAACTACCAGCAAAACATCTGGTACTACGGCACAATGACGCGCACTGCAGGGATTGATCGTGGCATGTTTAACAACCCACTATTCGCGTCCACGGATCACTACCTGTACTACCATGAAGATGGCTTCGATGACGGCAGCATAGACCCGGCGGTCGGGATAAATGCATATATCGAATCTGCGCAGATGAGCATTCAGAGCGGAGACGACTTTGCATTTATTAGCAGGGTTATTCCAGACATCACGTTCCGAAACTCTACGTCGTCAACGCCAACAGTTGACTTCACCGTGAAGACCAGAAACTTTCCCGGTGGGGCATACCTGCAGTCCAATGATGAGGGGGTCACGAAGACGGCATCCGTCCCAGTTGAGCAGTTTACAAATCAGCTATACATGCGCCTGCGTGGTCGTAGCTTTGCCTTTAGAGTAGACTCTACTGAGACTGGCGTTGCATGGAGACTTGGCATCCCGAGGGTAGATATCCGGCAGGATGGGCGTCGATAATGGCCAACAGGAACACGGCACTCCCATATTTCCCGCTCCCACCAGCGGAGTACAATCAGGACTTTATGTCCCAGATTGTCCGGTCGTTTGCACTGTACATTCAAGCCATGCAAAATCCCGGAGAGGGAAGAAACACATTCACCGTGTTTACCAACTTACAGACGGACGACTATGGCCTAGAGACTGGCGCTACCTTCCAAGTAGATGGTACACTGAAAATAGTTCTATTGAACAAGCCGCACCCAAGAGGGGTATCTGCAACTGCCTATGTCGGCTCAGTTACGGTAAGCACACCATGACGGACACAATCATCGTAATGCCAAATGGCTCCATGTGGCACCCTTCGTCCTCAACTGACGTTGTGAAGTGCGTGACATGTGAAAACCTAGTGGACACACCAGAAGAGGTGGCTTCGTACCCAGATGGAAACTGCCCATCGTGCGGGGAAAAATGGACTGGCTCCGAAACGCGCAGCACCACCATCACTGTGACGGCTCCAGCGCAAATTAATGGAGGAACATTTTGATGGAAACTTCAACCGTATGGAGCGGGGTCTTGACGTTTGGCGTTACCGCCATTGGGTGGTTTGCCAAAACTCTCTGGGACGAGCAGCATCGTTTACAAGTTCTATTGAACAAAACGCGGGAAGAGGTGGCCAAAGAGTATGTCACTAAGGTTGAAGTTCATGCTGACATCAACCGCGTTCTGAGCCGAATCGATGTAATGGACAACAAAATCGACAACATCCTTCAGAGGTTGGCAAAATGAGACTAGCACTTGTCCTCTTGGTCGCTGGCTGCGGTCCTGTTAGTGTGTCGTCAGTAGCTTATACAACGGCCTGCCCGAAAGGTGACCGAGAGTGCGAAATCAGACTAAACGCAGAGGCCCTGTACTACATGAACCATGTCGAAGCCGCCAACGCGCTGATGTGCAGCGGCGGGGCGCGGGATACTATGGGGGCGCTCTGCTCGGCCTACTGATGGCTTTGCCTGCCGCCGCTCAAGTGAATGGCGATCTGAATACCAACAGCGGAAACAACGACAGTACAATCGGGTCGAACAACACCGAAAACACCACTAACTACAATGGTGCCGGGTCCGCGCCGTTTTCTACGCCCGTTCCGACAGCCGCCGCGCCGACAGTCATGGGTGGGGGCGGTAACGATAGCTGCCTCATTCCTTACCAGCAGGCCTTCCAGATCAGCATTTTCGGCAGGGCTGAGGGCAAGATGGAGCAAGACCCTGAGTGCAACCGCCGCAAGGACGCAAGACTGCTTGGCACCCCGCAGGAAGTTGGAGGTTTGGGGCTGCAGGTCAGTGGCATCTCTGTGATGTGTTCAAACCCGCAAGTCTTTAAGGCAATGGCTTTGGCATCTACGCCATGCCCAATATACAGCATTGAGACCGGAAAGCTCTTGGTTGGCCGTGAAGGATATATGGCCATGCGTGACAATCCGTATAATTATGTGGTAGGGTACGCCAGCGACCGGGCATTCTGGGACGCATTTCTGAAGATGGGAGAGGAGCTTCCAGATGTCCTACCTCAAGAAAATCGTGGTCCTACTTTGTCTGAGCGCTTCCGCCGCTCAGGCCGATCAGACAATAACCAATCTACAGGGGTCGGCCCAAGCAATCCTTGACCAGCTTGCTGCATCGCAGAGCCTGACTGCTGGCGCGACATACTACGCAGCCAACGGCGGCATCATCGCACCCGGTGTCATGCAGGACGCGACCATCACCGAACAGATGCGCCTCAACTACAATTCTGACATTCAGGGGGTGATCGACGCGACTTACTACAACGCCGAGATGTTGTTTCAAGATCAACACGACCAAGCAATGGTCAATCTGGATTCGGCTATCGATACACTCGTTGCCGCGACTGCAGTTTTGATGGAGGTGCAGGCCGTCGCCAACATGGCTGCTAATGCCGACACCGTGACGGAGCAGCTCGCCTTCCAAGCCATCCTGACCAACAACGACATGTCGATCAGCGCGGGCGATGTGAACAGCTACAACAACGCCCTCGGCGCGGTGCAGACCTACGCGCGTGATGCTGGTGCCTTCTTGGCTGCGTCTCGCAATGCCAGCATGACCAGCACTGTTGACGCCTACGCTGCAAATGCCAACGTCAGCCTGTATGGTGCGACCGTTGCCTACAGCGCCACGGCTGACATCATCAATGTCAGCGCGGGGAATGTTTTCAGCATCGGGATGCAGGGCTTCATGACAAGCAACGAGGTCACTCTGTCTGATGTCTATGCTGCGGGGTATGGCTCGTGAGCGAAGATGCTGAAACCAACGGCCTGCGGATCGCAGGCTTTGACGTGAAGGGCTGGTGGCTGGCTGCAGCCCTGCCTGTCCTGTCTGGGATCAGCGGCACCATCTACTATGGCTACGATGTGGTCAATCGGTTCTGGGGCGTGGAGGAAAGCGTTGCCGAAGTTCTGGATGTCGTCAGCCGGGTGCAAACTCTGGAGCAGGCGATCCAAGACAATGATGTGCGCGGCCTTGCACCGAAGCTGTCTGCAATCTCGACCCAGATGGGGACGATCCTTGAGCAGCAGAAAGAGTTGATGGACCTGCGGTCTAAGGTAGAAAGAGCCGAGGGCATCACGGGCGGCATCGACACCAAGATGCAAAGGCACGATGCTGAGATCGAAGACCTGTGGAAGGCTATGGACGACTTAGTAAGGAACCCAATGCGATGACAAAGACACTTGAGGAAAACAGCATCTACGCAAAGCTTGACACCAACGGCGATGGCATTGTGTCTGACGAAGAGATGATGGCTGCTGAACGTGCCGCCGAACTTGAGGCCAAGATTGAGCGGTGGCGTAATCAGGATGCTCTGGAAGATCGCCAGCGCATGATTGCCCTGATCGCCATGCTATCCTGCATCTTCATCACGTTCTGGCTGCTGACGCCCTTTGTAAGCATTGATCGTATTGAGGCCACCAACGCTCTGGTAAATCTCTTCTTGACCTTCAACACGGGCGTGGTCGTTGGCTTCATGGGCCTATCCACTCTGTCTAAGATCAAGGCCAGTAAGGAATGATCGCCCTTCTCGGATCACTTCTTGGGTTTGGAACCAGCTTCTTGCCGCAAGTTCTTGGCTTTTTTCAACAGAAGCAGGAACACAAGAACAAGCTAGAACTGCTGAAGCTGCAAGGAGAGATGGCAGCGCAGGGCGTCCAGCTCGAGTTGCAGATTTTGGACAAGAAGGCAGAGATCGAAGAAACAAAGGCGCTTTATCAATATGCTAACCCTTCTGGCGGATTTAGCGCAGGCTTGGCAGCATCTGTTCGGCCCGTTATCACCTATCTGTTTTTTGCTCTTTTCATGGCCAGCAAAGCGGTGGTTATGATAAGAGTTATGGATCAGGGTGGGGACTGGACACAATCTGTCGAGCTTATGTTTGACGAAGAAACCAAGGCGCTGTTTGCTGCTATCATCTCATTCTGGTTCGGCAACCGAGCAGTCTCTAAGTACATGGGGAAGAAATGAAAAGACTTCTGCTCTGCAGCATCGCTTTCGCGTCCGCAGCATGGTCGGCCAGCGCATATGAGATCACCAGAGTGATTGACGGCGACACGGTAGAGATCGCGGTAGACTTCCTGCCAGCGCCCCTGCCGCCAAAGCTGTCGATCCGGGTGCTTGGCATCGACACACCGGAAAAAGCCCCTCGCGCACAGTGCGAAGCAGAGGCAGAGCGGGCAAAACTGGCCAGCGCTTTTACCAAGGATGCAGTAGCATCCGCAGGCAAGATCGACATCGAAATTTTGAAGTGGGACAAATACGGTGGTCGGGTGCTTGGCTATGTCTATCTGGACGGCCAGAGCCTTGGGAACATGCTGATCGCTGCCAATCTGGCCCGCCCCTACAATGGCGATGCCAAGCAGTCGTGGTGCGAATAAGGAGATAGACGATGACCCTGCTGACCGAAGACCAACTGAAAACCATGATCCCGACTAACAAAGAGGTCAGTGAATGGTGCGCCGCCCTTAACGAGATGCTGCCCAAATACGGCATCACAACAGCCAAGAGGATCGCTGGATTCATCAGCCAGTGCGCCCATGAGAGCATGGACTTCCGGGTCTTGGAGGAGAACCTGAACTACAAAGAGGCCACTCTCCTGAAGGTCTTTCCGCGTTACTTTGGACCCGGCAAGGAGAACGCCGCCGAGTATGCAGGCAAGCCTGAGAAAATCGCCAACTACGTTTATATGGACAAGAACCGCTCCAAGGCTGGCGCTCTTGGCAATGTGAAGGACGGTGACGGGTGGGCCATGAGAGGCAAAGGTCTCAAGCAAGTCACTGGCCGAGCGAACCATGAAGCCTTCGGCAAGACCGTTGGCATGACTGCAGAACAGGCTGCAGAATATCTGATGACCAAGAAGGGCGCACTTGAGAGCGCACTGTGGTTCTGGGGCAGTCGCAACCTGAACGAGGTGGCCGACACGGGTGATGTGGCCCGTCTGACCAAGATCATCAATGGCGGGGACATCGGTTTAGCAGACAGGCAAAGACGCTACAGGACCGCAATGATTGCCCTGACTGGGGGCATTCCTTTGGACGCCGCGAACAGTTCTGTTGAGCCTCAGGCAGCAAGCGCCGCAACGCTCCGTCGTGGATCAAACGGAGATGCCGTGAAGAGAATGCAAGCAAAGCTTGGAGTAACAGCGGACGGCGACTTTGGTCCCGGCACTGAAGCCGCTCTGAAAAAGTGGCAGGCCGCTAATGGTCTGACTCCTGACGGTGTAGCTGGTCCGAAAACACAGGAAAAGCTCTTTGCCGTTTGATCTGGAAACATTCTCGTCAAACTGGTAAAGTTCAATTGAACTATTGGAGGTAACGAAATGCTACCAATGCTGTTGGGCCTATTGGGTAGCGGCTTGGCTGGTACTGGCGCACTTGGTGGCATTGCAGCGGGACTATCTCCCCTTGCCGCCGGGGCAATAGGCTCTGGCCTTGGGTCGTTTATTGAAACTGGTGATCTTGGCGAGGGAATCAAGTCTGGCTTGATGTCGTTTGCTGGCGGGAAGATGATGGGTTCCCTGATGAACAGCGCATCGTCAGGTGCGTTGGGTGCTGGCGCAACGACGCCAACGCCATCTGCAGCGGCGGCGTCAGCGTCTCTCGCTCCGGAAACATCGATGCGCCCAATGCCACGGCCTGACGGTATTAGTTTGGCCACTGGAGCTGATGGGGTTGCCCGGACAGTTAAGGACGCTGGCGGCATCATGGATATTGGCAGACGCGGATTTGATTTTGCCAAGACTCCAACTGGAATTGGCTCCTCTGTCGGCGCGGCCCTTGCTCCTGCTATCAACATTGGTGGTGGCGGAGGGAGTGACAAGGAAGAAGATGTAACCGTCCCCGGTGGCCGTGATCTGAGCGGCGTTACCTTCCCGCCAGATGGATATGAAGGCACAGGAGAGTTTGATTATAACTTCCCGGGGCCATACCAGTCCTCCACTGCCAGCACTTCAGGAACGGCTCCAACTGCATACGCCAATGGCGGCATGCTGTCGCGTTATATCAGGCCGAGCATGATGGGCATGGAGACGCGCCTAGCCGCTGGTGGACTCGCTGACTTGGCAGAAGCAGACATGCCGGAGACTTCGGATTCCGATATGCCGGAAGATATGCCAATGGAGTCCCCCGAGGAAAGCTCGAAGTCCGCATCTCCGAATGATAAAGAGATCATTGTGCAGGCCGTGAAGGCGATTAAGTCCGGAACCCCAGACGATTCCAACAAGGTGGCACTAGCGGACTTCGTGCAGCGCTTTGGTGAAGATGCGTTGATGGACTTGGTGGACAGTGTCCAGCGTGGAGACTTCGAAGACATCGCCAACATGAACGAGGGCATGATCCGTGGACCCGGAGACGCCATGGACGACTTAGTACCAGCCAAAAACACAGAGAACGGCGAAGACATCTTGCTGTCTGGTGAGGAGTTCATTGTGCCGGGTGATGTGGTGAGTGGTCTGGGTAATGGATCATCTGACGCAGGGGCAGATGAACTATATAAGATGATGGACCGCGTTCGGGTGGCTCGTACTGGCACTACTGAACAGCCGCCACAAATTAAAGCTGGAGGCTTGCTCCCAGCATGAAGGACACCAGAGAACTTGTAGAGGTTTTCTATGTGCCGACTGAGGTGGTTCCTAGCATTTGGGAAGCGGTTCAGTCAGTAATGGAGAAGTCGATTGCCACATCTCATGGCAACTTCTTTCCGCATGATGTGTTCGCTCACATTATGGAAAACTACTACATGCTGTGGGTTGTTACTGTTGACGGGGAGATCGTCGCTGGCATAACCACTAGGGTTATGGAGTATCCCAACTCACGGTCGCTATCCTTGGACTGGGTTGGTGGTAGCCAGATGCAAAAATGGTTGCCGATGGTTCAGGGGATTATGGTTGACCACGCCAAGGCGAATGGGTGCAGCCAGATTGAAGGCTACGGCAGAAAAGCTTGGGGCCGCTGGCTTGAGAAATACGGTTGGAAGCCAAACTATGTTGCTTTCAGGATGGAGATAGACAATGGGTAAGGGAAAAAGCACACAGCAGTCTGTTGTCCAAACAGACATCCCCGAATACGCCAAGCCGTATTTTATCGACATTATGAACCGCGCTACGGCGGAGTCTAAGGACCAGTATGTCCCCTATAAGGGTGAGCGTCTGGCTGGCCCAACGCAGGACATCCTCACTTCGCGTGGCATGATTCGTGATGTCGCAAAGGCAGGAACCCCAGCCACTGATGCTGCCCTCAAAAGTGCGCAGGGACTGGCAAGTCTTGCCGGAAAGCTTGGGCAGCAAGACCCATATCAGTTTTCCGCATCTCAGTTCTCAGCCACTGGCGTGAAGCCATATGCTGGATTTGATGAGACAGATGTCAGCGGGTACAAAGGCTTCAAGGCTGCAGACTTCAGGGATGTAAGCAACCTGTACAAAGCTGGAGATGCATCTGCTTTTACTGGATTTAAGGCTGGGAAAGCCACTCCGTATGCTGAGTTCGACCAGTATGGCGGGTTCGAGGCGGGGCGGGCAACTGCTGGGAAACTGTCTGATGCCGGGACTGCCACTGCCAAGGACATCAAGTCCTACATGGACCCGTATAGTCAGCTTGTTACGAAGCAGCTTACCAAGAGTCTTCGCAAGGAGGCTGGAAAGTCTGCGGCTGAGCGTGGCGCACAGGCTGTCTCTGCTGGTGCGTTTGGTGGTTCGCGTCAGGCTGTAATGGAAGGCATCGCTGAGAGCGAACTGCTTGACCGCATTGCGTCGGTTGAAGCGGAGCAAGGATCGAAAGCATTCCAAGAAGCGCGTTCAGCATTTGAAGCAGATCGTGCTGCCCGCATGGATGTCGAGAAAGCAAGATTGGCGGAACGCGCCCGCGCCCAAGGCATCAACATTGACGAGGCGGCGCGTGTGCAACAAGCTGAGTCTGCTGAAGCTGCAAGATACCAAGAGGCTCAGGCTGCGGAGCTGGCGCGTACTCAGGGCATCAACATTGACGAAGCCCGCAGGGTACAGCAGGACAAGGCTGCAGAGTTTGCCAGAGCGCAGGGGCTGGACATCCAAGAGGCTGCTCGAGTTCAGGCTGCTGTTGCGAACGAGAAGGCCCGCATTCAGTCTGCCAATGCAGAAGAGCTTGCTCGTATCCAGTCATCGCAAGCAGCAGAACTGGCGCGTGTTCAAGGCATTTCCGTGGAAGAAGCCGCCCGCGTTCAGGCGGCAGAGGCTGCTGAGATTGCGCGTGTGCAGGGCATCACTGTTGATGAAGCTGCGCGTGTTCAGGCCGCTAATGCGGCAGAGAAAGCAAGGATACAAGCCGCGCAAGCTGCTGAGGACATGGCTCAGCGTGAGTTCCAACTGTCCACAATGGGCTTCCAGTCTTCGCAGTTGGATCAGATTGCCAAGCTCGAAGACGCAGCGCGTACTGGAGACATCCAAGCGGCACAGCTCTTGGAAAGCATTGGTGCGGCACAGCGAGCCGACCAGCAGGCTAAGCTTGATCTGCAGTATCAAGACTTCCTGCGTCAGCAAAACTTTGAACAACAGCAGCTCAGCGACCTGATGGGGATCATGCGCGGTGTTCCGGTTGGTGAAACTCAAACCACCTTCACGCCATACAATCCGATCCAGCAGGCACTTGGCGCAGGCATCTCGGCACTTGGTCTTTATAAGGGTCTTTACGGATGATGAACGTACTGGAGCTTCAAGATAAGCTGAAGAACTTCTCGGAAGACCAGCTTGTCAATGAGATGCAGCAGCCGTCTGGCAGCGTTCCTCAGTACTTGGTGCTGAGCGAGATCAACCGCCGCAAGCGCATCCGTGATGACTACCAGCAGCAACAGCAGGGTCAGCAGTCGAACATGACTGTTGCTCAGGAAAAGCTTGCTGCGGCTGGGATGCCGCAAGAAGGACTCGCGGGTCTGGCTGAGTCGATGGCTCCGCAGACCGACATGACCATGAACACTGGTGCCACGCCGGATCAGACCATGCCACTGCCTGAGGCTCCGGCACCTATGGCTGAGGCTCAGCCTGACATGGCGGGCGGTATCGCTTCCATGGCAAAGGGTGGCTATGTGCGCCGCTTGCAGGTTGGGGGTCCACCGTCTGCTGGGGTCGTGGTCCGCAATGGCATGCAGTTCACCATCAACGAAGACGGCTCAGTTACGGACCCGAATGGCCAGCCTGTCACAGACCCGGCCATGGTTGCCGACATTCTTGGCGAGGCACAACCAGCCGCGGAAGAACGGTCTTGGGGTCAGCGCAACATTGGTGACCCGCTGCGTAGATTGCTTCAGCCTGTTGGCGATGCGGCACGAGATATTGGCCAGCCCATTGGTGAAGCAGCGCGGGATATAGGTCAGCCCATTGGTGATGCCATGCGGGAGGTGGGAGAGCCTATTGGCTCTGCGACCCGTGAAGGCTTTGCCTCTCCCATATTTGACGCGACCACACCACCCATGCCGACCGATCCGAGTGCAAGCGCGGCACCCCAGTCTATCGGGGGGCAACCCCTTGTAGGCCCTGCAGGCCAGCCTGCATCCACCATGCCGCCTGCTTCGGGTTTGCCTCCCAGCGTTGAAAGCCAAATTGCAGACCTTGGCATTAGCCCAGAACTCTGGGCGACCCTGTCGCCGGATGAACAGCAAAACATTCTTCTTTTTGAAGACACGACAAAGCCAATGCGGGACCGTTGGTCCGAAGTCACAACTCCGTGGCCGAATCCAACCGGGCGAGGCTTCTTCATTGAGACATTTGCCCCTGCCCAAGCAGCGCGTCTGAGAGAGGCAGAGGCTCGCCGCAATGCAGAGGCTCGTGCTGTGGCCGATGAGGCTGCTGCCGCAGAGGCGGCTGCGGCTGCTGAGGCTGCTGCCGCAGGGGAGGTTGCTCGTACCGCTGAAGCTGCGCGGATGATGGAGATCAACCAGATTCCAGACAGCCCCCGCAAGGTGACGGATGCAGGTGAGATTATTCCGCCCCCCGGTTCCCAAGACGAAAATCAGCAACAACCACAGCGTAGCGGTGGCGGTAGCGGTGGCAGCGGAGGCGGCGCTGGCGGCGCTGGTTCCGTAGATTCGCAAATCATTGAGATGCTGAAGGAACGTGAGAAGCGGGCCGAGAACGACAAGTGGTTGGCCTTGGCGCAAGCTGGTATGGCTCTTATGTCATCAACTCAGCCCACCCTCGGTGGCGCTCTGGGCGAAGCAGGGTCAGAGGGACTCAAGGCGTTCCGTGCATCACGCGATGAATACGAAGGCGCAAAGCTTGACCTGCTGAAGATGCAACAGGCGATATCAAGCGCCAGAGCGTCCGGCGCGAGGTCGAGGGATTACAACAATCCGACAGCTATTGGCTCAGCAATCGACCGCTTTACCAAGATGCAGGAAGACCTACTTGGCAAGATGACGCAAGTCGTCACTGATCCTATTACTGGCGAGCAGTCGTATGAAACCGTATATAAGTCATACACTGATCTTTCGCCCGAAGCTCAAAAGCTATATGATTCGTATAGTGCGAACATTGCTCGTCTATCTCAACAATATGGGCAATTCTTCCCGGCAGACATGACACAGTAAGAGGGACATCTTATGGGGATTATCACTGTCAATGGACCCCAGACTGGAACTCCTTACTCAGTCAAAATTGCTGGTGATCAGCCAACTCCTGCCGAGCAGGAGCGCATTAACAAGTATATTGCCGATCAAGAGCAATACACCCAGTCTGTGATCGCTGCATATCGCGGGACTCCAGCTCCGGAGCAGGCAGCTCCAGAGGCTGTTCCTGAGCCTGAGGCTGATGACACGACAGCTATTGGTCGTGGTTTCCGCCGTGGTGTCGAAAGCGTCCAGTCTCTGTTCGGCACATCCATTGAAGAGCTTGGCCGTGGGACAGGAATTGCTGGTCTGGAAAGCTACGGTCGCGGCCTAGAGGAGTCGGCACAGGCTGAGCTAGAGCGCCTAGCCAAGACTGAGGGTGTCACCACACGGCAGGATGTTAAGGATGTCGGCACTGGCCTGTCCTATGTTGGAGAAGTTGCTTTTGAGCAGGCACCTATTCTTGGCACCACCTTGGCTGGCTCTGGGGCGGGTGCTTTGGCTGGCTCTGTATTCGGACCTATAGGCACTGCTGCCGGAGCAGTCATTGGCGGTGCTGCAGCATCATTCCCGTTGCTGTTCGGTGGGAACGTGCAGCGTCAGGAGGAACAGGTCGCCGCTGGTGAGCTGGAAAATGTTGATATCACCAAGGCGCTTATCGCGGCTGGTGGTCAGTCTGCTATCGAAGGTATTGCTGGCAAGGTTCTGGCATTCATTCCGTTCAAGCCCGGTGTCGGGAACCTATTTTCTCGAACAGTAAAGACTGGTGCCGCTGGTGTGGCTACAGAAGTCCCTACGGAAATCACCCAGCAAATCATCGAACGCGCACAGGCTGGACTGCCAATCGACAGCGATGACGCTATTCAAGAATACATTGATACGGGCATTGCCGCTGGTATCTTGGGTGGTGGCCTTGGCGCTGGCGCTGGTGCCTTCAGGCCAAACCTAGCCGAGCAGGAACTCGACCAAGATATGGATGAGTTCACCAAGTCAAATGCTGGCAGGCTCGCCAACATCGACAAGCACATTGACGAAGACGAAAGAGACACTGGTGAAATCCTCGCTCTTCCGGCACCTGAGCCGGGTCCAGTGCTTGAGGCTTTGCCCGCACCGCAGCCAGAGGAAATCTTTGCCGACAAGGACTTTGGCCGCAACGAATACAACACCGTCCTTCAGCAGGTTCAGGAAGATGGCGAACTGAACATGCCCAAGGCGCAGTCTATGCTGAAGCAGATGACTGGCGCTCCTGTTCCCATGCAGCGCGTTCGCAGCATTGCTGAGCTTCTGGCGCAACAGGGCGAGATCGACAAAAGTACCCGAGCCAAGAAAGACAAGTTCACCATCACGCCATCCAGCAAGGCAGCGGCTGATGCCATCGATGCACTGCGCAGAGACACAGATGTTGTCTTGAATAAGATTAGGAAGATTTCCGCAGAGCTTCCTAGGCTTGATCTTGATCGTCGCTATGCTGAGCAGACTGGGCGCGACACATATGGCAAGCAGCGCAAGGCTGCTGAGGTGCAGCGTGTCATCCAGAGCAAAATAGCTCAATTGAACAAATTGAACGAGCGGCTTGAGGGCAACAAGCAAAGGCTCCGCACGGCCAATGTAGATTACTCTGTTCCAGTGACTGAGAAGGTTGGCATGCCCGCATCACAAGTGCGGATGCAAGACCTTATTGAGCAGCACAGAATTGAGCAGGAAGCCGAGCTTCAGAAGGTTCGTGCCGCAGCAAATGCTCGTGCCGTGGCTGATGCTGTTCGTGGCAACCGTGACAACAATATCTCCGTCACCACCAGAGAATACACCAAGCGCCAAGCCCAAATCTTGGAGAACCTTCGCCAGCGCCTCAATAAGATTGGCCTGAAGAACGTGCAGCTTGAGGGCAAGAAGATCATTGGCTCTGCGCGTGAGGGCTTCGCTGAGGGCGCATCGTATGCCAACCCGCAAGGTGAGCAGGTCATTGGCCTGTCGATGGGGCTATACGATCCCACCCTGTCTGATGCGGACTATGAGGCGCGTGTTGCTGAGGTTATGAACCATGAGATCGTGCATGCCCTGCGCAATCTCAATGTGTTTACACCCAAAGAATTGCAGCTCCTGTCCAAAGCGGCCCGCAAGACAAACTATGTGAAGGCTGATGGCGGCAAGAACATCAAGAGGAACTACTCGTACTTCGACCGAGCGGCGCGGATCAACCCAGAGCTTTCTGTGAAGAAGGACAAGCAGGGCGTTTTGTCCTCTTTAGAAGAAGAGGCAATCGCGGAAATGTACCGCGACTATGTCGGTGGTCGTCTTACCAAGGTGGGTCAGTCTCGCTCTATCCTCAAGCGCATAGGTGACTTCTTTAGGTCCATCGTCGGCGCTCATGTGGACAACGGGTTTAACAGCGTTGACTCCATCTTTGGGAACATCACTGGAGGTTCCGTTGCTGGTCGCCAACAGTTGGCACGGCAGGCACAAGACGCACTGAACACTGCGCCGGAAACGACAGATGTCACGCCAGCACCAGTGCAGTCGGAGCAGGCCATTGCGCAGGCTGGTATGCCGCAGGCAAAACAGTCTCGCATTCCTGTGACTGAGGAAGAGTATCGCACCCTTCAAGACATCCGCATGCCGATTGACCCGAACCTCCCATACGATCAGGTTCGCGCTCAAATCCAGCGGATGACCACCCAGAATATGCCCATGGTCCGCAGACTAATTACAGCGGTGGATCAGGAGTTTGGCACAAAATCTGGTGACAACGTCAAGGACTTGTCCAAGGTAACTCAGAAGGCACAACGTCCATCTATCTTGGCGTCTAAGCCGTGGCACAACGTCTCGCACATCCGAGACAGCTACCGCTTCAAGACGGTCATTGATGACTTCCGTAAGGTTCCGGGTATCTTCAACAAGCTGTTGGATGCTGGCATTAGCCTTGTGAAGATCGACACTGGCAAGCTATTCCAGCCCAAGGAGTGGGGATGGCGCATCATTGCGTTCGATCTGCGCATGCCGAACGGCCAGCTTGTTGAGTGGTATCTTCCGCTCAAAGAGCTTGAGATCGAGAAGAAGCAGCGCGGCCACCTGATCTTTGAGGAGTGGCGCAACAAGACTGCTGAAGAGTTGTCTGCGCAGCGCGAAGAGTACTTCGATGCCATCGCCCGCAGCTATCGCGGATACGACAACGCCTTCAAGGCTGCGCTAGAGCGCATGGGTATGACGCCTCAGGAAGCGGAAGCCTCTTGGAGCAGCGCAGAGAGTTCCATCTCTGAGGCTGCGCGGAATGCCCGCAAGTCGTCTGGCGTGGGGATTTCGTCTGGCGTCAGGGCTGAGACTGACTTGACTACGCCATCAGCAGTTCGCACGGCCTTGGAGCCGTCCGACATGAATATGATTGCGCGTGAGGTGCCGTCATCAACGAGGGCAAATGCTTCTTCTGACATTGGCGTCACTCCTTCTGATATTGATGTTACCGGAATACCGCTTGAGCAGCAACCGAGCTTTGCTAGACTGCGCCGCTCTGCTGCCGTTCCGGCGCTGTCTGACTTCATCCGCAATAATCCCGATGGGTTCACAATCAACTCCGAGACATATGAGCCTGTGTCCGGCGGGTTTGTTGTGGCACCCCTTAAAGAGGCGGAGATCATTGTTGGTGAGAACCTCCCTGAAGAAGTTCTTATTGACTATTTAGAGGATAATAAGGATATTGCAAGAGCAATAGGGAAGCCTGTTTATCTTGGCGGATGGTTCGACAAGGACAGCAACCAGTACTTCTTGGACAATACACTCATTGTCCCAACGGTTGAAGAGGCTCTCTACATTGCCGAGGCTGCGGAGCAGCTTGCGATCTTTGACCTGAACAACTTCGAGGAGATCAGGACCGATGCAGGAATCAGAGGACTCCAACAAAGTGGAGCTTATTCAAGTGACACCGCAGTCGGATATAAGGGACGACTTGCGGAAGTTGGTCGCCGCTTTGCAGAAGCAAGGAATAACCGTAACGCCCGCGAAAAAGAACAGCTTGTTGGGCGAGTAGATAAGAAGTTCTCGCGCCTGACTGTCCCGCTCACACAGGAGCAGCGGGACGCCAGCATCTTGGACTATCTTGATCCGAACACGGGGAAGCCCCTCTTCAACGCGAAGCCGGGTAGCCAGACTATTGTAAGCTTCGCAAACAAAATCCTTGGGCTGCGCAACACGCGGTCTTACGACATCGTGAACTCCGAGCAGGATCGTCAGGATGTGGCCCGCATCTTTGCCGCTGAAGCTGAGGCAGCGTTGCTGTCCAGCCGAGATGCGCTTGGGTGGTACGATGCGACTCTTAGACTTGCCAAGCAAGTGCTGAGCAAGATTTACCCTGAGGTCAGCAAGACCCTCAAGAATGGCGAACCAAACCCTGCGTATGATCCCCATGCGGAAGTGGCACTCGACTTCGCAACTGCCATTACATCAAACGGTCTTGCTGTCACTGACAACTACAGCTTTGCCTCTAAGCAATACGATGCATGGAAGGCCAGCGAGAACGGCAAGTTCCCGGTAGAAGGCAAGGGCAAGCAGGGCGGCTCTATGCTTGCTGCCTTTGAGTTCTGGAACACTCTGGTCGATCTTGGGTACACACCACTGCGCATCAATGAACTGCTGATGACAGAGATGCGCCGTGGCGATCTGAACAAAATGATGGCCAATGTGCTTGGCCTTGAGAAGGTCAGCGATCTCCCGAAGCAGCTCAAGGCTGACAGCAAGGAGTTGGCAAACGAGATGGTGTCGATTGCGTACCTGCTTGGTCCGAAAATCGGCAACGGCTTCTACCGCAATCTGCGTGGGAACTTTAACCCGATCACCATGGATCGCTGGTGGATGCGTTTTATGAACCGCATTACTGGCAATCCGATCAAAGAGGTGACGACATCACAGCTTGACAAGAATGCCGACTCCATCTGGAAGAAGCTGGAAGACAATGAGCTGACCGATATGGACCGTGAGATACTGGCCACGGCCCGCAAGCGCATGACATCTGGCCGCTTGAAGAAGTCTGACATCATCGACATCGCTCCGATCATCAACGAAATCTATGAGAAGAACTACTTCCAAGCCGCGTACAAAAAGAAGATCGATGAGCTGAAGGCTCAGGGATATGAGATTAAGGGCAAGGATGGCGAGAACGCCCGCAAGATCGCCCAGAAGGTGCGGCCAACCCGCACTCCGTTCCTGAAGAATATCGGCACATATGTGAAGAACCTTGAAGCCGAGCTTCAAGAAGACCCGCGCAGCGGCAGCGACCGCCGTGCTATGCGGGATGTTACCGAACGCGCACGGCAAATCCTGAAGCTAACGACTGGCACAGACATTGCGAACGCTGACATTCAGGCCCTGATGTGGTACGCCGAGAAGCGCCTGTTCGCAGCGGGGGGTGTCCGCAAGGGTCGTGGCGATGATAACGACTACGCAGATGGTGCCATCTACGTTCTGAAACAGAAGGGTATTAATGATGCCGACATCCAAGATACACTCCCCGATGCAGAGCGAGGCAGGGTCCGCAGTGTCGCTGCTGAACTCGCAGCAGATGAGAAGTCTGACGCAAATGTTGTCCAAATTGGAGGACCAGAATACGGAGACTTCTTTGGACCTCGACAGCTTGTTGTCGAACAGCGGGCAATCTCAGAAGACCTGACGCCAAGCGAAATTGCTGACGTAAGGGAGACGCTGTCTAATATCGAAGACTTGGGCAGCACACCTCCGGTCAAGTTCTCTGCTATTCCGACCAGACCATATGCGCCCGTCCGCGCCCCTGTTCAGGGTGGCGGCATCTTGGACTATGCATATGGATTTATTCAGGACGGCAAGCGCAAAATCCCAGTGATCCTGCCTGAGGGCGAACACAAAGAGATTGGCGATGTAGAGGTAGGCCATGGCCTGTACCACATTCACCGCCGCGCCCATGACCGCGAACTGGTGGAGAACTCCAAGTACAAGCGCGTTGAGAACGCCATCTACGATCTGATGCGTCGTTGGCACAACCAAGACTACAAGGATGGCGACAGCGTCATTGGGTATCCGTCACGCGAAGGCTTTGTTCTTGAGTGGCGCAACAACCTGACCCACAGCGCACCACCAATGCAGCTTGTCCTCGAAGAGAAGCCGCTTGGGAACTCGACTGTCTTCTATGTGAAGACATTCTACCCAATACTTGAGAAGGCGAAGCGCATCATTGATCCGCATCGCGGCAAGAAACGCGCCCAGATGGTTCGTGCCTATAGCCGCATGCCAGTCTACTCACGCACACCGAATGCGAAGACCCGCTACATTGGGCCTGATGACTTGGCGGCACGGGCTGAAGGCCTGCGCTATACTAAGGTCCAAGACACGATGGCCAAGGCTCTTGGCAAGCTTCCGTTCGTGAGCAACGAAGATGCGCAAGCAAAGACTGAAGCATTCATGACGAAGCTTCAGGACAGCATGCTGCCGCTTGGCAAAATGTACGACAAGCTGCGTGAGAAGTATGGACCCGGCGTCATCACGCAGGACATGGACGCATACTTCCAAGAAACATTGATGCATGGTGTTGCTGGCCCGAAGAAAGAAAAGTTCGATAGAACTTCATTCAAGCCCGTGCTTGAGATGGTTGCTAATACGCGAGTCACTGATCCTGAGAACAGCACACTAGAAAAGATTTCTGGGTACTACCGGGACATCCTTCAGAAGTACGGCAATCGCTCTCACGCCCTAGCCAACGCATACCTGTATGCCTTGCATGCAGAAGAGCGCAACGCCCGCATGAAGGCCATCTCGAAGGGCGAACGCGAAGACGGCTCCGGCATGTCCGACAACGAAGCCAAACGCATCAAGGCATTTGTTGCTATGCTTCCCGCTTCGAAGCGTGATGCACTTGAGCAGATCGACCGCCGCGTTCAGGACATGATCAAGCAGACCAACCAAGTCTACATCGACGGTGGCTTGATTCCCGACTATCTGGCTGGAGAAGATGTCGCTGACGACATCAAGCAGAAGTTCAAGCAGTACATCGCATATGTTCCGCTGCGTGGCTTCGCTGATCCAGAGTCCGACCTCGACACGACCAACGAAGTTTACCTGTCTTCGACGCAGAAGTATGGGGCTTCAGGGAAGCCGGACCTTAGCGCACTTGGCCGCGCAAGCTACGCTGGCGACATCCTCGCCAATGTTGCAGTGCAGCATCACCAAGCAATCGATAAGGCGGAGCGCAACAAGGTTGGTCAGGCACTCCTGAAGCTTCTTGAGGACGAGAACATCGACACCGACGAATTTGGGCGTGTACTTGAGCAGCACCCCATGAAGCGTGTCCTTGTGAACGGCACGATCCGCTATGTGCCAGACAGAAACTTCAACCAGCTTGACGACCCGATCCTGTCTGTTCGTCGGGATGGCAAGGAGTTCCTCATTGCCATGAACCCAGCCATTGCCAAGGCGATGAAGGGTTCTCTGTCTCCGAAACAATCGAACGTCGCTGTGCGTTTCGCCCACCATATCACTCGGGCATACGCAAACCTTCTTACCAGTTACAACCCAGCGTTCCTTCTGTCGAACTGGCCGCGAGACATCGCCACGGCTTTGTTCAACGCGCAGCAGTATGGGATGAAGGGTGCCGAAGTCCAGATCATGAAGGGCGTTGTCCCTGCGTTCCGCTCCATCCTGAATGTGGTGAACGAGAAGGGGACGGCTGACCCGTACTGGGCGAACCGCTACCAGCAGTTCTATGAGAACGGCGGGCAGAACGTGCTGAA
>Ga0099848_1000323_pt1 | contig 21895 bp, 31 predicted proteins | sample CB_VirMetaG_3_FD_78179 | JGI IMG/M metagenome (GOLD analysis project Ga0099848, IMG submission 78179) | Freshwater to marine saline gradient viral communities from Chesapeake Bay - CB_1508_1S Viral MetaG | ecosystem: Environmental > Aquatic > Marine > Coastal | place: USA: Chesapeake Bay...
TCAGAAGTATCAGAAGTATCAGAAGTATCTTTGCCTACGGAAAAAGACAATTTTGCTGATGATAAAATTGCACTACAGAATTTTTCTCATACCACAGAGCAGACATCTATGGTTCCTGATGTTGATTCTGGATTTGTATCTCATGGACACTTCTCACTACTACATAGTATAATAAAGTCTAAAAAGTTTTATCCAATATTTGTCACTGGTCTATCTGGTAATGGCAAAACTTTTTCGATAGAACAGGCTTGTGCTAAAAGTAAACGAGATTTGTACAGGGTAAACATAACTATTGAGACTGATGAGGACGATCTTCTTGGTGGATTTAGACTAGTCAATGGAACTACTAAATGGTTTGACGGTCCAGTAGTTAGAGCTATGAAAAGTGGTGGAGTTCTTCTTTTAGATGAAGTTGATCTAGGAAGTAATAAGCTACTATGTTTACAGCCAGTGCTAGAGGGTAAAGGAATTCTTCTCAAGAAAATAAATCAGTTTGTAAAGCCTAAAGATGGATTCACAATAGTAGCTACGGCTAATACTAAAGGTCAGGGATCCGAGAGTGGAAAGTTTATTGGAACTAACATTCTTAATGAGGCATTTCTTGAGAGATTTTGTGCTACTTTTGAACAAGAGTATCCCAGTGAAGCCGTAGAAACTAAGATATTAAAATCAATATTTTCATCTAATGATATGAAAGATGAATATATTGATGACTTTATTTTCAAGCTGGTGGCTTGGGCAAATGGTACTAGAAAAACTTATGATAGTGGAGGAATAAATGATCTAATAAGCACCAGGCGATTAGTTCATATTTCTAATGCGTATGCAATTCTAGGACATCCAGAGAAAGTAGATACTCAGAGTGATTCTGAATATAAAGTTTCTCTGTATAATGTTAGAAGTCAAGCTATTCAAATGTGTATAGCTAGATTCGATGATTACACTAAATCTTCTTTTATTGAGTTCTATGATGCTATAGACCAATATAAGACTGCTAGTGATGAGAATTCAATTTCTGAAACTGAACAGAGTTCTGTAGTTCCAGATGTTGTTTAAGTGTTGTTAATATTTTTCAAAAATAATTTGATATATTGTTGACAACATAATTTTGATATGATACATTTTAAGTATAAACTTTAATGTGTATCTTTTTATATAATAAAAGGTGAAAAACTATGACTAAGATGACTCAAAACCAAAAGCTAATTCGCAGACTTTCTAACGGAAAGAACCTAACAATTACTGAAGCGCAATCTCGCTACGGTGTTAAGAATCTTTCGGCTCGTGTTGCTGAGTTGCGAGAGTTTGGATTTGCTATCTACACTAACCGCTTTACTGCTAAAGGCGGAGTTAATCGTGGAAAGACTGTAACTGGATACAGGCTTAGTGTTGAGAAGACTCCTAACACTCTATTGAATGATGGCTATTGGTTCTCTAAGTAAATAGTAGTGTCCTGAAGCGTGGACAGATCTTGCGGTCTGTTCACGCATTTTTTTATCGCGGAGAATATATAATGAAACTAACGGATAGCGCATTAAAAATCTTGAAAAACTTTTCTGAAATAAACAATTCAATTTACATTCGAGCAAATTCTTCACTTGTTACAGTTGACCCACAGCTTAGAATAGTTGCTGATGCGGAACTTGAACAGCCATTCACTAGAGACTTTGCAATTTATAATCTCAGTGAATTTCTTGGCGTAAACTCAGCCCAGTCTGATTCGGATTTATCTCTTGAGGATGATAGAGTTGTATTTTCTACTGAACATTCTAAATCAACTCTAGATTATTTTTATTCTGATCCAACTAATGTTCAAGATGCTATGCCAACGAGAAAAAAGATCCCAACAATATTTACTGAAGAGAGCATCATTCAGAAGTTTACTTTGTCTGAAAGTGAGTTAAAGTCAATTAGACTAAATGCTTCTCTTTTGTCACTGACCCATATAAGTTTTGTTGGAAGTCAAGATAGTGTAAAAGTTGTTGTGCGAGATTTATCATCACGCTCAACACAAAATAAGTATACATTAAATCTTACTAGCACATCATCTGGAGAATATGAGCAGACAGTAAACATGCTTTTTGAAAATCTAAAAATCATTTCCGATTCTTATGATATTTCTCTTTCTCCCACAGTAGCACATTTTACTGGAAAAACTACTGGTGTACAATACTGGATTGTAATGGAGGCATAGATATGAGAAGCGGTAATTCAAGCATTGAGCTTCTAAAGAATCCTTTGGGATATGCAAAAAAAGCAATTTTGGTTATTGAGTCTCAGTTGGAAACTGCTATGACTAATAACAGAAAAGTTAAACTTAATAGCAGATTATCTCAGTGGAAGAAATTTGTTGAAATGATGGAGAGTGAGCAGAATGATAAAGAAGATAATCTCTAAGGTTCCCTTTTTAAATAAAGGTAAAAAAGAATTGGCAGAAGACCCATATTTTCTTCTAGGCCATATGGTAAAATACAACATATACTTGTTGTCTAAGTCCATTATATTTTCCGCCATAGGAAAATCTCTTAATAGAGAACTTTCTGAAGATGATATTTCACGCATAATTTCTTTAACCAATACTGCAATAGCAGAACTAGACTCTGCTAACAAACAGTAACTTTACTATACTTTGACCTAATTCCATTTTTGTGTCAAAGTATAGTAAAAATGTTTAATGAAAATGGGTGAAAATTATAATGAGCATAAGTGAAAATAGAAAGCACATCGTATGGATGGAAAAGTATCGTCCACACAAAGTTGATGAATGTATTCTTCCCAAGAAATTAAAAGATACTTTCTCTGGCATAGTCAAGACTGGAAAACTTCCTCATATGTTGTTATGCGGAACAGCAGGAATTGGAAAGACTACTATTGCTAAAGCTATATGCGAGGAGTTGGATTACTATAACATCATAATCAATGCTTCTGATGATAGAAATATTGATACTCTCAGAACTACAGTTAAGCAGTTTGCATCTGGATTGTCTTTCAACGGAAAGAGAAAGGTGATAATACTAGATGAGGCAGATTATCTTAATCCTCAAAGTTTTCAGCCAGCACTTCGTGGAGTTATGGAAGAATTCTCAGCGAATTGTTCTTTTATTCTTACTTGCAATTACAAAAACAAAATAATTGAGCCTTTGCAATCTAGGTGTTCGGTAAAAGAATTCAGAATATCAAAAGATGAAAAGCAAGAACTTATTGCACAGTGTTATAAGAGAGTTGTTTCAATCTTACAAGCCGAGAACGTAGAGTATGATGGAAAGGCACTAGCTTCAATAGTCGTAAAGTATTTTCCAGACTTTAGACGATTATTGAATGAGCTTCAATCATTTAGTCAGCAGTATGGAAAAATTGATGAAGGCATATTATCTTTTGCTGGAGATGTAAACATAACTAAACTGTATCGAGCATTAAAAGATAAGAAGTTTCAAGATGTGCGAGAGTGGGTGGTTGAAAATTTAGATAATGATCCATCTACTATTTACAGAAAGCTATATGACAATCTCAAGCCAAATTTGAAGCCAGCATCAATACCCAATGCTATTTTGATTATCGCTAAGTATATGAATACTATAGTTGCAGATAATGAAATAAATCTTATGGCTTGTCTGATAGAACTCGGATTGACTTCGGAGTTTAAGTGATGAGTGATGATAAGCTAAGTATATTTGATATTCTAAATGACATATCTCACAATAAGAAGTGCGTTCTGAATGAGTCTAATCACTCTCAGTATAACTCTTACATGATTAATCGCTGGCTATCAATGAACATTGAGACTATAATGTATGCTCAAGAGATGAATTGTAATTCTCATCTTCCCAAAGACATGCAGTATGACTATCACTTTTATGCAATAAAGAAGCAGAAGAGATTTTTTAAGTATATTAAACATCATAAACAAGACTTGATAGATCTTATCTCTGAGTATCATTCATGCAGTGAAAAGAAAGCTAAAGAAATGTTGAACTTATTTTCAGAAGATGATATTTCATATATGAAAGATAAGCTAAACAAGGGTGGCAAAAATGCAAAGCGATGATGAGAAGCATATTAATGAACTTAGACGGACCTTAAAGCAAATTGAGATTTTAATTGAGGATAATAACAGAAACATAAAAGATTGCATCTCTATAGTTAAAGATATTAATAACACTCTAAAAAAGAAGACTAAAAGAAAGTCAATTTTCAATTTGCTAAATATAAAGAGTAATTTTTAATGAAATGGATTTTCAGCAAATGAGTATTATTGATGAGCTTGTAGAGATTACTTTGCCTACAGCAGATGATTTTTTAAAAGTTAGAGAAACTCTTACTAGAATAGGTGTATCTTCAAAAAAAGATAATACTTTGTATCAGTCTTGTCATATTTTGCACAAGAGAGACAGAGATACAAAGGCTAGTAGGTATTACATAGTTCACTTTAAAGAACTTTTTAAGCTAGATGGCAAGCAAACTGATTTTACAGAAGATGATATTGCTAGACGAAATACTATAATTAATGTATTATCTGAGTGGAATTTGATAAATGTTGTAGATAAATCTAAGTGTGAGTCTCCTAGATGTCCCATATCTTTTATACAGATAGTCTCATATAAAGATAAAGTAAACTGGAACTTGCAAGCAAAATACAGCATAGGAAATTCGAGAAATCGGCGATAGTTTTTAATATTGTAATGTAAAATTGGTGTATATATTATGACAAATAAATTAAATGTGTATAAGTGCTTTCCCGAAGCTATTATTCCTCAGTATTCGACCGAATACTCTTCATGTTTTGACATTCATGCTTGTTTAGTCAAAGATAAAGAATTTGCTAAAGTAAAATCTTTTTTTCCTCAAGAGGCTCATGGAAATACTGAAATTTTTGATGAGCTTTCAGTTAGTGAAGATTTTGAGATTATATTGCCTGCAAATAGCAGAAGTTTGATTCCAACTGGACTAAAGTTTCAAATACCCATAAATTGTTCAGTCAGACTACATCCTCGCTCTGGACTTTCATTCAAGAATGGTCTTATGTTATCAAATTGTCAGGGTGTTATTGATGAAGATTATTTTGGAGAAGTTTTTGTTTCAATCTATAACGCATCTTGCATTGAGCAAAAAATAAAGCATGGAGATAGAATATGTCAAGCAGAGTTAATATCAGATTTGAGATGCTCAATAGAGGAGACTTATGATGAGCCTTCTCAGAAGAGTTCTAGAAATGGTGGCTTTGGTTCTACGGGGAAATAGTAAAATGAAAACAGGTAAAGAAGGAAAGAATCTAATAAAAAAGTATGAGGGATTTAGATCTCATGCATATGTCTGTCCTGCTGGAGTTAATACGATAGGCTTTGGAACGACTGTGATAAATGGAAAGCCAGTTCCAGAAGGCATGAAAATAACACTAGATGAAGCTAATGTTTTTTTAGATGCTGATCTATATGATTTTGAAAATGGAATCAATTCTCTAGTGAAAGTTGATTTGAATCAAAATCAATTTGATGCTTTAGTATGTTTTGTATACAATATTGGATTGGGAGCATTTAAAAAATCGACACTTCTACGAAAACTGAATGGCGAAGATTTTGATGGAGCATCAAAGGAATTTTTGCGATGGAACAAAGCTGGCGGAAAAGTTTTGCCTGGTCTAGTTAGACGAAGAGAATCTGAAATGAATTTGTTTCTAAAGGAAGTATAAAGTGATAAAAATATATAGAATGATAAATGGCGAGGAGATTTTGGGAAAAGTGGTATCCGAAGCCAATGAGCAAATAGTTATTGAAAATCCAGTTTCTCTTCAGCAAGCACCTGGAAGAAGTGACTCTGAAAGACCAACTGTATTTTTCGTTCCTTACGCCCCCTTTTCTAATGATAAGGAAGTGACATTTAATAAAGTTCATGTTTCCAGTGAATATGAGCCTATAGTCGATATTGTAAACAAGTATAACTCAATATTTGGAAGTGGAATTGTATTAGCTAAAAGTTCAGATATAGTTTGACATAATAAGATTTATTCTGTATTATATTAGCTATGAGCAAACAATACACAAACTTCTTTCTTATCCGCGATCACATATTTTACAGAGGAACCGAGAATGGCGAGAGAGTCTTACATAAGATTCCCTACTCGCCTTCTTTGTTTGTTGACTCTAAAGTTCCCACTAAGTGGAAAACTCTAGATGGAAAAAATGTTGATAAGATAACATTCTCTACTGTGAGCGAAGCTAGAGACTTTATTAGAAGATACGACAGCGTTGATAATTTTACATATTATGGAAATGTAAAGTTTCATTATGCGTTCATATCTGATAATTTCAAAGATCTAATTGATTACGATATTAGAGACATCGTAGTGGCAAACATAGATATTGAAGTTGCATCTGAAGTTGGTTTCGCAAAGCCTGACAATCCTTTTGAAGAAGTTATTGCCATAACCATAGATGTAAACGGAACATATCTATCTTTTGGTTGTGGAGATTTCGTTACTGATAATCCATCTGTTAAGTATATCAAGTGTGAGAATGAAGCGGGACTTTTGCGAAAATTCTTAGAGCATTGGAGTCATATATCTCCAGACATCATAACTGGATGGAACATACAGTTTTATGATATTCCATATTTGTATAATAGAATCGAAAGAGTTCTTGGTGAGAGTGAAGCCAAGAAATTATCGCCATGGAAGATAGCAAGCAAAAAAGATGTCTACTATTTAAACAAAACGCAAGAGCAAATAGAACTTGCTGGAATATCTGTTCTTGATTACATGGATCTCTATATTCGCTATCAGCCAAAGAAAGAGAGTAACAAGTTAAATTATATATCTTATGTTGAGCTTGGCGAAAAGAAGATCTCTTATGAAGAGTATGGAAACTTGCACAATCTATACAAAAATAATTTTCAACTTTTTATGGAATATAACATCAAAGATGTTGAGCTTGTTTCCAGACTTGAGAAGAAGTTAAAACTAATAGAAATGGTAATTGCTCTAGCATACGATGCTAAAGTGAACTTTACTGATGTTTTTGCACAAGTGCGACTTTGGGACACTATTATATTTAATGATTTGCGAAAAAAGAATATTGTTGTTCCTAAAATGACTAAAGGCGAGAAGAGTACAGAATATGCTGGAGCATATGTTAAAGATGTCGAAGCATGTTCAAAGAACTGGGTAGTATCTTTTGATTTGAATAGTCTGTATCCCAACATTATAGCACAATGGAACATATCTCCAGAATGTTTGCTTCCAGATATGTACTCATCAACAAGAGTTGAGTCTCTGTTGAGTGAAAGTGTAGATACAAAGAGATTTTCTGATTCTAATGTAAGCTATGCCGCAAATGGACAATGTTTCTCTAATGAAAAGATTGGTTTTCTTCCAGACATTCTCATGAGAATGTATGAAGATAGAAAGATGTATAAGAACAAAATGATAGCGGCTAAAAAAGAGCTAGAGAGAGTAAAAGAAGAATTGCATAAGCGTGGATTGTAAATAAACCCTAAACTATAGGAATATTATATGAAGAAAGCATTAACATTTGATGATGTTGCCTTGGTGCCTCAATTTAACAATGTTCCCTCAAGAACAGAGCCTTCTCTGTCAACTTGGCTTACAGCAAAAACAAAAATTAAAATTCCTATTATTGCCGCTAACATGGATACTGTTATTGGAAGAGATCTGGCAAATATATTACTGAACAACGGAACATTTCCGATCTTTCACAGATTTGCAAAACAAGATGAATTAATTTCAATAGCAGAAGAATTCAATGAATACTGTTATATGTCCATTGGCATGAATGAACAAGAAAGTCTTTTAGAGCATTATAGCAAGTCTGGCGTTCGTGGTGTGTGTATTGATATTGCACACGGTCATGATAGTAGAATGTTAGATCTTGTTAGACATTTGAAATCAAAATATAAGTTTGAAATTATTGCTGGTAATGTTTGTACCGCTGGAGGATATATTGATTTGGTAAATGCTGGTGCTGATGCAGTTAAAGTTGGAATCGGTCCTGGAGCCGCTTGCACAACTAGAATGGTTACTGGCTTTGGCGTTCCTCAATTTACTGCAATAGAAAACTGCGCCTATGAAGCAAAAAAATATGGAGTGCCTATTATCGCTGATGGTGGTATTAGAGGTTCCGCTGATATTGCAAAAGCTCTCGCCGCAGGGGCAACTACTGTTATGATGGGAAAGATATTCGCCTTAACTGTAGAGAGTGCGGCCGAAAAGAAAGGTTCTGAACTATCTGCTGAGCCTTTCTTGGCAAAATATCGTGGACAAGCATCAAAAGATTTTCAAGAAGATTTTAAGGGCGGTTTAAAAGAAGGAACCGTAGCTGAAGGTGAGGCCTTTTGGGCTCCAGTTACAGGTTCGGCACAAAAAGTTATTGATGAACTTACTGGTGGATTACGATCTGCATTTACATATGCTGGCGCAAGGCATGTTGATGAATTTCAAAGAAAGGTCCAATATGTGGAAGTTTCAAATACATATCAAATGGAGTCTAATATAAGAAAGTAGTAAAAATTTCGGCAAAACAGTTACGGACGAATTATCATTTTTAGTATTGACTAATTTTATTATTCATAGTATTATAGAATCCATAAACGCAAAAACCTAGGGGTAAAATGACGATTGATTTGACTACCATGAGTGATCAAGAACTGGAGACGTATGCTACAAAGCTAACTTTTGATATATCCAAATATCATAACTTTCAGCTAACGAAGAAGATTCAGTTAAACTCCGCTTATGGTGCGATGGGCAATCAGTATTTTCGATTTTATGATATTCGATTAGCTGAAGCTGTTACTTTATCTGGACAATTAGTTATTCAATGGATAGCAAAAGATGTAAACTTTTATCTGAACAGATTGTTAAAAACTGATAGCATCGAGTATGTGTTTTACATAGATACAGATTCAATTTATGTATGCTTAGAGAACTTGGTTGATAAGATTTATCCAAACTCTTCTTTAGTTGAAAAGCAAAAGATAGTCTCAGCACTGGACAAATTTTGTGAAGATAAGATTCAATCTGTTATTGATGAAAGTTGCAAAAGACTTAAACAGTATCTTAACTGTAGAAGTCAAAAGATGCAGATGAAGAGAGAAGCTATAGCAGATAGAGGAATATGGACAGCCAAGAAGAGATACATATTGAACGTGTATGATAATGAAGGTGTTAGATATGAGCCATCTCTACTAAAGATTCAAGGAATTGAAGCTATAAAATCCTCAACGCCAGAAGTTTGTAGATCTAAGATTTCTGAAGCGATAAAGATAATGCTAAATGGTACAGAGCTGGACTTACAGAAGTTTGTAAAAATCTTCAGAGAAGAGTTTGAGACTCTCAATCCAGAAGATATTGCATTTCCTAGAGGGTGTAATGGAATATCTAAGTATTCAGACTATACTACAATATACAAGTCTGGCACTCCAGCTCACACTAAAGGTGCAATAATATATAATAGACTGTTAGTAGAACACGATTTGACAAAAAGATATGAGTCAATTCAAGACGGAGATAAAATAAAGTTTATATACTTGAGAGAGCCTAACCCAGCTAGAGACAGTGTTATAAGTGTATTAGATGTTCTACCTAAAGAGTTGAATTTACACAAGTATATTAACTATGAAACACAGTTTGAGAAGTCATTCTTAGATCCGTTAAAGTACATATTAGATGCTATACAGTGGAAAGCAAAAAAGACAGCTAGTTTTGCCGATCTGTAATTATTTGTTTGACATTGTATTTTTTGTGTTGTATAATATTACTATAACTTAGTTGATAAACAAACTATGGAGAAAAAAATGAAAATTGCTACTAAAAGGTTAATCGTTGTATGTCTTGTTGTTTGTGGTTTTGTGGCAGGATGTACTGGTATGGAAGTCGGAGCTAAACTTGGCGTATATCGTGTTGATGAGCGACAAGAATCACAAAGAACTTATAGTGTTCCTTTGAAGTGTTATCTTTGGGAAGATTGTAGTGGTTCTTCTATTCAACATGATTTGAAGTAGATGAGCAAAAACAAAAAACAGGAGAAAAACATGCTTAAAAAAGTAAAAGAAGACTTGTTTACAATTCCAGGAATCTTGACTACTTTGATTCACGTTTGTTTCGCAGTTGGATTAATCACTAGCTTAATTCTGTTTCAGACAGAAGTTATGGGAATAGATCCAACAAGAACTATTGCTACTATCCGAAATAGATAATGAGTAGCAGTAAATCTGGCAACGAGGGTGTTTTTCTTATAGCTCTCGTTGCCTTAATACTTTTTATAGCAAACAGTATTAAAGTTGATAAAGACTTTTCTGTTACTACTAATAGTATGAAATACAAAATCGCTAGATTCTACGGCTCTAATACGCATCAGCCGTCTAAAGATGTTCTTGATAGAGAAGCGGAAAGAATAGCTATATCATATGGTTTAGATTCCAATCTTTTTAGAGCATTAATTAGAGTAGAGTCTGACATAGATCCACTTGCAGTTTCTTCTGCTGGGGCAAGAGGAATTGCACAAATAATGCCATTTAATACAAAGAGATGTGGCTTGTCTCATCCAGATGAGTTGTTTGATGCAATAAACAATTTAAACTGTGGCGCACAAATACTTTCAGAAGAACTAGAGCAACATGGTGATATATATAAAGCATTGACTGTATATAACTGTGGAAAAGTTAGTTGTAAAGCTGGAAAACGCTATGCAAGCAAAGTCATAAAACTATCTAAACAATTACTTTAATTTTTATATGGAACTATATAATGAAACAAAAACTTATTCAATTAGTGATGGATTATGCGCCAGGGGACCTTGCTTGTTCAGAGGTAGTATCATCTTTATCATCTGAAATTTTTTCAGTAGATCAAATTTACAATATAAATGTTACATCAGTTAATAGTTTTGATACTATTTCTACTGGATTTATCACATCTCAATTAGCACATAACACAATAAGCCCAGAGAATACTATTGTGTATTCTAATTGTGCTCCTAGAAAAGATTTAGCTATTGCTAGAGTTAATAATGAGGGAGAAGGACTTCTTTACGGTAAACTAAAAAACGGAAACGTGGTTTTTGTAGTAAACTCTGGCTATTCTTTATCATTTGTTAAAGAATCTATAGAGGAATTATATTCTCTTAAAGTATCACCTGCTGGTTCGCAGTTTCGTTCAAGAGATAATTTTCCTAAAGTTATTGGAGACTATCTCAAAGGCGTTAATGTTTTTGAGCAAGAGCTGAGTGTTGATGTTATACCTGATTATCCCAAATCTTGTATTGGATATATTGATTCTTTTGGAAACTTAAAGACCACTATTCGTGATGGTGATGATATAGTATCACAAATAAAAGCTGGTCAAAGATTGTCAATTACTATAAATGATGTTACAATGCTTGCAACAGCTTCTACTGGAAGTTTCAATGTTCAAGAAGGAGATATTTCTTTTTCGCCTGGCTCTAGTGGTGGTGATAGAAAGTTTTGGGAAATATTTCAGCGTGGCGCATCTGCTTGGAGAACATATAAAAAGCCAAGAGCTGGATCCACAATTATGATAAACTTTTAATTATTAAATGATATTATGTGCGAGTCAAAGATAAAAGCGTGTGAATATGCTAAAAAGTTGCGTGATAATAATTCCATAACTCAAGAGCAGTTTGATATTATATGTGAAGCGTTTGAGTGTGGATATAATTCCGCTGAAGAGAAAATATCAAATTCATCTGAATCTGAAAACGTGTATTTTATTAAAAATAAGTAGATATGTTTATTTATGAGCAACTCTGTTTTATTGGGCGATTGTTTGAGTATACTGCCGACAATACCTGACTCTAGCGTTGATTTTATACTAACAGATCCGCCGTACGGAATGACTGCACCAAAATGGGATTCTGTTGTTTCTTTTGATTCTTTGTGGTCACAGTTCGATAGAATACTCACAGAAAATTCTTGTGTGGCCATTTTTGGCAGTCAACCATTTACCACACAAGTCATAACATCAAACATAAAACAGTTTCGCTATTGTTGGTATTGGATAAAGAATCAAGGCACAAACTTCTTTCATGCAAAAAGAATGCCTATACGAAAAGTTGAAGAGATATGTATTTTTGGTGGGAAGAAATACTACCCACAAATTACAGATGGTCATGTACCGACAAACTCAGCTAAAGGTTGTTCTAATGGATCTGCTTATCATGGTGACAAGAGGCGTAACTATGAGGGAGGAAAAACTACTCGATTTCCAAACAATGTATTGCAATTTAATTGCGTAGATAATTACTCACGAGTTCACTCAAGCCAGAAACCAGTTGAGTTGTTGGAGTATTTGATCAAGACGTACACCACTGAAGGGCAAGTTGTTTTGGATTGTTTTGCTGGAAGTGGATCAACCCTTGTGGCATCAAAAAATTTAAATCGAAAATTTATTGGAATAGAAAAAGAGCCAAAGTATTTTGATGTAATTAAAGCTAGACTAAACACCCTTGATTGTGCTAATATACAATATAAGATTTTATAGGAGAAATTATGGCAAAAAATAACCCCTTTAATGATGTTCTCAAAGTATTAGAAAATGAATATGCCGCAGTAGCAGATGATGGAACCTCTGCTGATGTTGTTGGGTTCATTGACACTGGCTCTTATGCATTAAACGCTCTTTATTCTGGTAGCATCTATAAGGGTATGCCAGCTAATAAGATTAATGCTCTTGCTGGTGAAGAAGCCACAGGCAAAACTTTCTTCGCTTTAGGAATCATTAAAAACTTTCTTGACACAAACGAGAAAGCACTTAGCATAATCTTTGAATCTGAAGGTTCAATTACTAAAGAGATTCTTGAGAGTCGAGGTGTTGATACTAAGCGGGTTCTGATTGTTCCAGTTGAGACTGTTCAGCAATTTAAGACTCAAGCAATTAGAGTTGTTGAAAATCATCTATCCACTTCAGAGAGTGATAGAAGACCATTAATTATGGTTCTAGATTCTCTTGGTATGTTGTCTACTACTAAAGAGATGACAGATTCAAACTCAGGAAAAGAAGTTAAAGATATGACTCGAACTGCCGAGATAAAAGCGGCATTTCGTGTACTTACTTTGAAGTTAAGTAAAGCTAAGATACCTTTGATTGTTACTAATCATGTATATCAAACTATGGGAATGTTTCCGACCAAGGAAGTTTCTGGGGGTTCTGGTCTCAAGTATTCAGCAAACAATATCATAGCACTATCCAAATCTAAGAATAAAGATTCTGACGGAACTGTAACTGGAATTATCATAAGATGTAAAAATATAAAGTCCAGACTTACTAGAGAGAATACAGAAGCTAGTGTAATGCTATCTTATGATAAAGGCTTGGATAGATATTATGGCTTAATAGATCTTGCAGTAGATTATGGAATCTTCAAAAAAGTATCAACTAAAATTGAAGTTGCTGATGGAACAACTCATTTTGCCAAACATATAATGAATAATCCAGAAAAATACTTTACTGATGAAGTGTTGAATAAGCTAGATGAAGCGGCTCAAAAAGAGTATTGCTACGGCTCGGTGATTGAAACTGAAGATGTTTTAGAAGAGATTTTGAATGACTAATATAGATGAAAAGAATATAGAAGATTATTATCGAATAGTGTTTGATGATTCAGATAAATCTAAATGGTTTGTTGAGCTTCTCAAACCTTGTGAACCATTTCATGAAATACTATACTCATATGGTGAATTTAGTATCTCCAATTTAGAAAGTCTCAAATCTGAAGATGAGGATGTTATTCCAAAATTCAAATATGAGATTGATATTTTATATGTTCCAGATAGATTGAAAGGTGTTGAATTGCCAGATGAGAAAGAAATCGAGATGGAAAACTTGATTGGTTGCATACTTCTTGATATAATAGGTAAAAATGCTGATAAAGCTACAAACAGAGACGGAAAAATTTACCTAGAATTATCAAGAGAATAAAAGTATGAATGATAGAATTGAAGTTACTATACTCAGTAATATTTTACATGACGAATCTTATGCAAGAAAAGTATTGCCTTTTATTCAGTCTTCCTATTTTAATGAACAGCACGAGAAAGTTCTCTATGAAAAAATATTTGATTTCATACAGAAGTATGACTCTTTGCCCACAAAAGAGTCTTTGCTAATAACTCTATCTAATGATTCTACATTAAGTGATCATGTGGAATCTTCTGCTAAAAGTTTAATTGAGAGTCTAAGTGAATCTTCAGTTGATCAAAAATGGTTAGTAGACAATACAGAAAGCTGGTGCAAAGATAGAGCTATCTATCTAGCTTTAATGAACAGCATTAAAATTGCTGATGATAAGAAAGGAAAGTTTAGTAGAGGAAATATTCCCAAACTTCTTACTGATGCTTTATCTGTATCTTTTGATCCTAATGTTGGACATAGTTACTTAGATGATACAGACTTGCGATATGAGTTCTATCATAGAGTTGAAGAAAAGCTACCTTTTGATTTAGAGTGCATGAACACAATAACTAAGGGCGGAATTCCAAGAAAGACTTTGAATGTATTCCTTGCGGGAACTGCGGTGGGAAAATCTCTTGCGTTATGTCACTTGGCAGCAAGTTATTTCATGCAAGGTAAAAATGTTCTCTATATAACATTAGAGATGTCCGAAGCTAGAATAGCAGAAAGAATTGATGCAAATTTGCTTAATGTGCCTATACAAGATTTGCAGAATCTCTCAAAAGATATGTATGATAAGAAGATACAGAATCTTAAAACAAAATCTGTGGGTAGACTTATTGTTAAAGAGTATCCAACAGCATCGGCTTCAGTTACTCATTTTAGAGCTTTGTTGAATGAACTTAGTTTGAAGAAAAATTTTACTCCCGACGCAATATTTGTTGACTATCTTAATATTGCTTCCAGTTCTAGATTGAGTAACGCTAATAATATTAATAGCTATTCATACATTAAAAGTATAGCTGAAGAGTTTAGAGGTCTTGCTGTAGAATATAATCTTCCCATATGGACTGCTACACAAACTAATCGACAAGGGTATACTTCTACTGATATTGGTCTTGAAAATACATCAGAGAGCTTTGGACTTCCTGCAACAGCAGATTTAATGCTTGCATTGTCTACTACTGAAGAGCTAGAAAAGCTGGGACAAATTTTAGTCAAGCAACTAAAAAATCGCTATAATGATGTATCTAAACTTAGAAGATTTGTTTTGGGAATAGATAGATCTAAGATGAGATTGTTTGACTTGGAAAATTCTGCACAGAATGAACTTACTGATACTGATTTAGCTAAAAAAGATGATACCCCAGCATTTGACAAGACTAAATTTGGAAACTCTATGTTCTCTGAAAAAAGAGATTTAGATGAGTTTGATTGGTAGTTATAAAATAAATATTGTCATATTATAAATAGTTTCTGTATATCAACTTCTTCTATTTAAAATTCTCATGAAAACATTTATTGAATATCTCTCCGAAGCATCTGATAAGAATACACACTTAGAGCATATTGAAGAAGAGATACTTAACGACGGAATATCAGGCGCAAAAAGATCTGTAGCATTTCTTAGACAGCTATTACAGCTTCTATCAAGTTCTTCCAATAGAGCATTTAATGTTACTGTTAAATGGGACGGTGCGCCAGCAGTTATATGTGGAATAGATCCAGAAAACAATAAGTTTTTTGTTGGCACAAAATCAGTATTTGCTAAAACTGCGCCTAAGATAAATTATACACACCAAGACATAAAACGAAACTATTCAGATTCTCCAGAATTGGCAAGTAAGCTAAAATTTGCTTTAGATAATTTATCAAAAGTTGGAATAAGGGGAATTCTTCAAGGCGATATGCTTTTCACAAATTCTGACTTGGAACTAGTCACGATAGATGGAACTGAATATGTATCTTTTAGACCAAACACTATACGATATGTTGTTCCAAAATCATCAGAGCTTGCAACAAAAATATTATCTTCCAAAATCGGAATAGTTTTTCACACAACATACACAGGAAACAAAATATCAGATCTTAAAGCAAATTTTGGCGCAAACATTAGCTCACTGAAAAACACGACAAACGCATGGATAACTGATGCTGATTATAAAGATGAATCTGGAACATCAACTCTAACAAAATCTGAAACTCAAAGTATCACATCTCAAATATCTGAAATTGAATCTTTGGTTAAAAACATTGATATTGCCGCATTAAATTCAATTCTGTCCGACAGCAAAATATTGCCATTGATTAGAATATACATAAATTCTAAAATAAGAGAAGGTGTTGCAATATCTTCTAGCAAAAAATATGCATCTGGTCTTTTAACTTTTATAACAGACAGATTCAATTCTGACATCGAAAAGTTAAAAACTGATAAAGGAAAGGATAACAAAAAAGCACAACTAGAAAGTATAATAGACTTTCTAAAGAGAAACAACAAAACACTACTTGATATATTCTATATTGCCGCCTTGATCTCTGATGTTAAAAATAAGTTTATTAAGAAGATGAATAGCGCAAGCAAAATTGGTTCTTTTATTGATACTCCAGATGGATTTAAAGCAACATCTCCAGAAGGATTTGTAGCAGTAGACCATTTAGGAAAGGCTGTTAAATTAGTTGATAGACTTGAGTTTAGTAGAGCTAATTTTACAGCTCCTAAAAACTGGGGATAATATGTTTGAATATGTTGCTAGAGTGTATGAAGTAATTGATAGTGATACGATTTATGTGGCAATAGATATGGGGTTTAGTATTCAGCATATCGTAAAACTTAAACTTCAGGGAATAAGTTCATCTGAGATAACAGCTTTCAATTCAGAGCATAATACCAATAGGCTAATTGAACTCATAGAGGGAAAAATAATTCGAGTAGTGACAGACAATCAAGAAGACAACTGCGGAAGATACTTGGCCGATATATATCTTGATGAAGTTAATATAAATAGATTACTACTAGAAGAAAATTTATCGCAATAATATTTTGGTAAACGTAAATGAAATCGCTATCACAAATTTTATCGGAAAGTTATCAACAATCAATAGAAATTGGGGACAGAATTCACGCAAAACGTGGTGAAATTTCTGGCGTTGTAACAAAAATTGAAAACACAGTGTTGCATATTGAAAGTGCAGATGGAGAATCATCAAAAAAATACATTATGCATATAAGTAATGCTATTAAAGATGAGTATGAAGTTGATATAGAAGATGATGTTTTATCAGACGCATTTGACCAAAAGCATATTGATATGCTAAGAAATGCTTATAAGAATCTGGGAAAAACTACAAAGTTGTCAACAACAGCATACAACAAAGTAATGACTGTTTTGAAAAAAGCAAACACCAATGATCTTCAAAAAATAGTTAAAGCTAACATTACTCATTTATCTAGTATTGCTAGTAAACTTTTAAAAGAATCTGATGAGTATAGAACAAAGACTGGAGCATACAAGAAGACTCCCAAAGATTCAAGTAGTGGATTATCAAAAAAATATGCCGCAAATTTATCTGATGAAGATGAAGAAAAGCAAAAAGCGGAATTTGAAAAGCGCAAAGATATGCGAGATGATGATCCCGAAGCATACGAACTTACAAAACAAGACGTTGAAGCGAAAGAAAAAGGTGTTGTAAAGCAATCTAAACATACTAAAAAGTATAAAGAGCTTTACGGCGAAGAGTTGAATGAAGAAATTGCTGGTCTTAGAACTAAATCTGATGAAAGTGGAATAGCTTATTCTATACTCAAGCAAGTCTATGATAGGGGAATGGCTGCATGGAAAACTGGTCACAGACCTGGAACTACACCTCAACAGTGGGCATTTGCTAGAGTAAATTCATTCATAACTGGCGGAAAGACACGTTCTACAGCAGATAAAGATTTGTGGGATAAAGTTAAAAAAGAAGAAACTGAAATATACGAAGAATCTGAATATCAAGGGAAAAAAGTTACTCTAAATAAACCATTTAGAACTCCAGACGGACCAAAAAAGTTTGCAGTATATGTTAGAAATGACAAGGGTAATGTTATAAAACTTGGATTTGGAGATCCAAACATGGAGATTAAGCGTGATGATCCCGAGAGGCGCTCTAATTATAGAGCTAGACATAACTGCTCGGATCCAGGTCCAAAGTGGAAAGCAAATTATTGGTCTTGTAAATTTTGGAGTGAAAAATCAGTAACCGATTTATTAAAAGAAGAATAACATAAAACTTAGGAATACAAAATGAACATAAAGCCTATAGCCCAAGAAACAAATTTAACAAGTGCAACTGATGTTGGCTTAGCAAGTATTGTTAGATTAAATAACACAGGCTCAGCAACTCTTGTCACAATTAAAACTGGAGCAACAGTATATGCTACATTTACTATTGGTGCTGGAGAGATATTACTAGTTGAAAAAGATCCATCTCAAACCATAGAGGGTGGTGGTTCTATTTTGGCAGTAAAAGTTGCATATTCAAAGTAAAGTATAGCTATGAAAAAGTTAAACGAAATACTAAAAAAGAAAGTTGCAGTATTTACATTCGGAAGAATGAATCCTCCAACTGTTGGGCATGAAAAGTTAATAAACAAGATAATTCAAGTTGCAAAAAAAGTTAAAGGCGATCATTTTATATTTGTTTCAAAGACTCAAGATGCTCAAAAAAATCCTTTGTCTCTAAAAGATAAAGCAAAGTATATTCGTTTAGCTTTTCCTAGAACAAAAGACTCTATAATTGCAGATCCCGAAATTGTTAGTCCATTTAGTGCAATTAATTATCTTGTAGAATTGGGATATACAGACGTAATAATGGTAGTTGGACAAGACAGGGTAAACTCTTTCAAATCTGCTATAACCCCTTATATTGCACATCCAGACGAGAAAAAGTCTATTAATTTGAACTCATTTGATGTAATAAGTGCTGGAGATAGAGATCCAGACTCGGATGATATTGCAGGAATGAGCGCAAGTAAAATGAGAGGCTATGCACACCAAAATGATTTTGATTCATTTAAATCTGGTTTAATGTCTAATATATCGGACAAATATGCTAAAGAAATTTTCAGTAAAGTTAAAGCTGGACTTCGCATAGTAGAGCAACTAGAAGAGCAAATAAGCAGACCTAAAAATTCTCTTGGAATACCTAGAAGAGATATGCCACAAATAAGACGACAGTACATAAAAAACTTTGTGGATTTTTTAAGAGGGGAAAAAATAAGAGTTGTTGAGAAGAAAATAGAAGTATCAAAACTCAAGCCCACTCAAAATGAAATAAACTTGGACAAAGTTAAGTTGAAATATGATGAGTTTTCTGATTCTCTTGCATCAGTTAAACCTTTCATAGTATCATCTGATCATCACATTCTAGATGGACATCATCAATTATTTGCTTTGCAAAATCTTGATAAAAATATGAAAGTTTCCTGCTATTTTGTTGACTACCCTATGTTAGGTATAGTAGAATATGCTAAATCGTTTCCTAAGACAACTTATAAGTCTATAAATGAAGAAGATGAAGTGCAAAGAACAAAAGAGCGACAAGCTAGAGAAATTGAAGCTATAAAAGATAGACACTTCGACGAACTTCAAGTTGCTAGACTTCGTGACTATGAAACGAAGAAAGCTAAAAAAGCTAGAAATGAAAGTGTGATAGATTTTGGAGAAAATGATGACTATATATATGAGTATCTTGAAGATGGAACTATAGAATTAGTTACTGCTTATAAGAAGGATACTCCTGGTCAATAACTTAAAAGGTGAAAATATAATGAAAAAAAATAAAAAAGCAAAAGTGGAAGAGAAAGTTGAAGCGGTCGAAAACGATGTTGTAGAGCTTGAGCCTCTAACTGTTGAGCAAGAAATTGGAGCCTTGCGAAGGGTTCATGAGTATTTGAGAGAATTCGATAGAGTTCCTGGTTCTATGGCTTCAACTTGGTCACAAATGCTTGATACTATAGCTGTTGTTGCGAATTCTCTAATAGCTAAACTTCCAGAAGAAGAACTTCAAAAAATGAAAAATCAATAAATACATCTTTGAATACTACGTTATGCCATTGTATGAATATTTTTGTGAAGTGTGTGGTCTGATAGAGGTTCTTCAGAAACTTTCTGATAAGCCTCTAGAAGAGTGTCCTAATTGTAAGAAGCCAGTTGAAAAAATGATTTCAAATACGGCAGCTCCTCAATTTAAGGGAAATGGATTTTACTCTACCGACTATGTTAAGAAAAAGCAAACATAGTGCGCTTTTTATAGGAAAAATATATGTGCGTTGTTTCGGCAAAATGGTTACCAAGCACTGGATGGATTTTAGCGAAAAATCGAGATAGGAATTATAAGCCATTAATAAGAATTAGAAAGTCTTTCAGAAATGATATGGAGCGACTCTATATTTGGGATGAAAGAACAAAATATACTGAAGGCATAAATGAGTATGGCGTTGCTATAATAAGTGCAAGCGTGGCTGTAAAGAAAGATGAAGAAGAAGGTGCGAAAGCTGTAAAGGATTCTAACAAATCATCTAAAAAAGCAAAAATAGCTAGTAGAATATACTACGCTCCAGATGGAAAAAGAATTAGAACTGCGATGTTTGAGAAAACCGCTGTTGATGCGACCAAAAAGCTGATTGAACTTCAAATATCTGGAAACACTGTAATTGCTGATAGAAATCGCTGTTTCATCTTAGAAGGCGCATATACTAAAGATGATGAGTTTGTCTATGAGATTAAAGAAGTATCTAAAGATGAAGTATTAGTTAGAACTAATCATGGCATATTGCTTCCGTGGACTGGATATAGTGCAGAAATTGAGTCTCAAGTAAAATCTAGAGAAAGCTCAGAAATAAGAATGAAAACAGTGAAAGATTCTCTATCGGATGCACAAACTTTTGAAGATGTTATTAGTGCATTGTCATCTACTGATAATGATGATCCTCAAATGAATCCAATGAGAATTGATATTGTAAGACGGGCTATGAGAACTACTGGTCAGATATTTCTAGTTCCATCTGAAAATACGATGCATTATAGGCCAGTCTGGTCAGACATTTCTTTTGATATAAATAAACTAAACAATAATAAAGAAAAAACTTTTTTTGAAGTTGTTTCAGCAAGAAAATTGATAACTTTCTCTAATTATAACAAAAAGCAGGGGTAAAGAACAATGTCATTTAAATCGCTTCCATCATCTCTTATTGATGCATCCAAAGATGTTATGGATGTAAGCAAAGAAGAGTATTATTCTCTATTGGAAAAATATACTCGCATGGGACTTGAGAGGTTTGGAGTTAAAAGAGAACTTCAGCTTTGTGAGAGTGATAGGCGTGCTTTACATGCTTGGATTCAAGTTCAGCTTAGTGAAACATATAACTCTCAAAATTTTTATGAGAGTCATATGCCAGGCGATGATATTTTGTATACAGACGATGGCGAGATGAAGAAAGATCTAGGCGAAGAAGTTGCTGGATGGATTGCTTCTTATCAAGGTAAGAAATTAGAAATAGTTAAAGATAGAGATGCTAAAGACTTGTACACTGCTAAAATGTTTGCAATACAGAAACTTAAAGTTCCTAAGAGTAAGCAAGGCTATCTAGCTATTAAACCTGCATACAATGAATCTGTTCAAGAAGAAATGACTGCTCAAGATGTTGTAAAATCTGAGCTTGAAAAGATGGGAAAATCTTTAGATGAGCTAACTCCAGAAGAAAAGAAAGAACTCTTTAATAAAGTTGATGATCTAGTAAAAGCTAAAAATGAAATAGCAGAAAATTTTAAATCTGGTGACAAAGTTGTTTATAAAAGCCATAAAACACAAGACGAATTTGTGGGCATAGTTCAAAAACAAAAAGGCGCTCAAACATACTCAGTTAAATTAAACAGAACTGGTAAAACAGTAGACGCTAGAGTAAGTGAATTGAGACTTGGAACATCTTTAAAA
>Ga0099848_1000324_pt1 | contig 21884 bp, 40 predicted proteins | sample CB_VirMetaG_3_FD_78179 | JGI IMG/M metagenome (GOLD analysis project Ga0099848, IMG submission 78179) | Freshwater to marine saline gradient viral communities from Chesapeake Bay - CB_1508_1S Viral MetaG | ecosystem: Environmental > Aquatic > Marine > Coastal | place: USA: Chesapeake Bay...
TAAAATGAAAATACTAGTATTTCATCAGCCTTACCCAATGGGTAACTATAAACTTAATGAAATGGTAGCGAAGCGGCTACAATCCAATGGCCATGAAGTTTATTTACTGCAGCAACTCAATGGAGCTCCAGCTACGCCAGAATATATTAATGCATTGCAGCAAGAAAATTTTGACGCTGTATATTATGAAATGTTAGATGCTGAAACTTTTAAAGTCGTTGAGCAACTTAAATCACTGCGAGTGTTATTGGTAGCATCGCGCGGAATATTTAAAGAATTTTATGATATATTAGAATATAAAGGAAAATACTATGATAAAGTAATGACAAATAGTATTGACTTATATAATATGTTTAAAACACAGTCAATAGAATGTGAATTATTCCAATATTATCTTATTGCCTTGACTGAAGAAGAGCGTAACACTAAATTAGAAAAATACAAATATGATAATGTATTTTTAGGCATGGGCTTTGGACGTCAGTCAGATCCATTTTATGAACTGGAGCGAAATATATTTTTCAACTCTAAAAAATCATACAAATTTGGATTATTTGGAAATGGCTGGTCTGCAATTGAAAATTATAAAGGATTATTACCAGCAACAGATATCGGCGCGTTATATTCGAGTGCAAAGTCAGCAAATGGTATTATTGGAAGTGGTCAGCGGTCAATGGGAATGATAAATAATCGATATACAGAAATTGCAGCTTGTAAATGCCCATTAATTAGTTACAAATATAATATTGATTGGTTTGGATCAGATAAATTTATTAACTTTGTTAATGACGCAGACGAATTAAATAAAACAGTAACTGACATTATATCAAACCCAGATGAGTATACTGAGCAGTGTAATCAGTTTTATGATTATATTGTTAATCAAGATACTGTATTTTTTGAAAAATTAGAAAAATTACTGATATGAAAATAGCATTCTTTACTGAAATGGGATTCAATGGCAAAGTCGCAAGGAATCATGAGAATATGAGAACTGAATTTGCTTGGATGTGTGCGTTAGATGCCGACCATTATAATATTCAGCAGCGTCCATATGGAGACTATGATTTAGGCATTGTAATTATTCCTAAAAAGAATCCTAATTTTGATATTGAGTATTTAAAAAGTTATGGATGTAAACAAGTTGCTGTGATGCAAGAAGGGCCGAATTGGTATTGGCAGGATTATACATTAGACCAACAAATTTGGTACTTTAATACGTTAGCAATGGCCGATATTATTTTTGTGCATAATGAGTCCGACAAAAAATACTATAAAGGATTAGTTAATCATACTGATGTGCGTGTTTTGCCTTCATTAATGATAGAAGATGCTATTGGGACATTAGATACGATAGATAGAAAAGATGTTATTATAGGAGGCAATTTTGTATCTTGGTATGGAGGATTTGACTCGTATACAATTGCAAGAGAATTATCTACCGATGAAAAAGTATATGCACCCTCAATGGGGCGTAAACAACCATTAGAAGAGCATTTGCTAACTCATCTTCCTTATGTAAATTGGAAGCAATGGATACAAGAGCTTAATAAATTTAAATACGGAGTGCATTTAATGAGAACTCATGCTGCAGGTACATTTGCATTGAATTGTTCTTATTTAGGTATTCCATGTATTGGGTATAAAGGATTGGATACCCAAGAAATACTTCATCCCGAAACAAGTGTTGAGTTAGGAGATCTAGACAGTGCTAGAAAAATCGCAGAAAAGATTAGGAAAGACGAAGATTTTTACTTATATTTGTCAAATAAGACTCGAAAATTATACCTTGAGAATTATTCTGAACAACAATTTCTAAATAAATTTAAAATATGAAAATATTAGTTACTGGAGGCGCTGGTTTCATTGGCTCACATATATGTAAAGAGCTAATTGCACAAAACCATGAAGTAGTTTGTATAGATAATTTGAGTTCGGGGTTTGAAAGTAATATCACTTCTATTAAATCTGATAAATTTACTTTCATAAAAATGGACGTTAACACAGTTACGCCAGAATTATTATTAAAATGGAATGTCAATGCAATTTGCCACCAAGCTGCAATGGGGTCTGTGCCAAAATCAATATTATATCCAGAACTATATCAATATAACAATGTAAATGGATTTTTTACGATTTTAAATTCAGCAAAAGCTGTTGGCATTAAACGAATAGTATATGCATCATCATCTTCAGTATATGGATCTGATACTACATTGCCAAAAGTAGAATCTAAGACAGGGTTTCCTTTATCACCTTACGCGGCTACAAAACAAATTAATGAATTACAGGCCAAGACATATCATACAGTATATGATATGGAAACAATAGGTTTGAGATATTTTAATGTATTTGGGCCAAACCAAAACCCGGACGGAGATTATGCAGCTGTAATTCCAAAATTTATTAAATTAATGATGAATGGAGACGCTCCTACGATTAATGGAGACGGCTCTTTTTCTAGAGATTTTACATATATTGATAATGTAGTTAGTGCAAATATTGCAGCTTTAACTACGGAAAATGTTTTATGTTTCGGTCAAGCATTTAATATTGGTGCTGGCGCGTCTACTAGCATTTTAGAACTATTTACTTTAATTAAAACAAAACTAAATTATAATGGGACGCCAATTTTTGGGCCATTCCGTAAAGGAGATATTGCAAATTCTGTAGCATCTATAGAAAAAGCGAAAGAAGAATTAGCGTATAATCCATTAATCAATGTTGAATCAGGATTATCAAATACAATCATTTATTTTTATGAAAATTTCAATAATTCAGCCATCTCGAAATAACCTTAAATACCTTAAATGGTCATATGAGGCTATAAGAAAAAATCAAGGCAACCATGAAGTAGAGATATGTGTGGCTGACGATTTTAGTAATGACGGTACATGGGAATGGTGTTTAGACACTATGCACAATGATCCTATGTTTCGTGCTATTAGAAATGAAGGTCCAACTCGTCTAGGTCATACCATTTTGTATGATAGATTAGTTAATGAAGTTGCGTCATTTAACATATGTATGATCTATCACGCTGATATGTATTTATGCCCAGGCGCAATGGATGCTATTGAAAAGCATATTGCATCTAAAACAATCGTATCATTAACTCGAATAGAGCCGCCACTTCATCCTCCTGGACCTGAAAAGGTATTATTTAATGCTGGTATAGAACCTGAAGAGTTTGATGAAAATGCTGTACTTTATAAAGTAGGGGAATTATCTAGGCTACACTCAAATGATGACGGAGTGACTGAAGGTATCTTTGCTCCGTGGGCATTTATGAAAGCAGACTTTCAAGAGATTGGCGGGCATGATCCATTATATGCACCTCAGTCAAAAGAAGACTCAGACATCTTTAATCGATTCCAATTAAATGGTGTTAAGTTTATACAGACCTGGGAAGGATTTGTATATCATATGACCTGTAGAGGTAGTAGATTTAATCCTACACTAACTACTCCGGGCAGAAATAGTTCTGAGTGGGAAAGGCAAAACATTAAATCTTCAAAAGAGTTTATTCGTAAATGGGGACACTTTCCAAAACATGACGAATATATGAAACCTATTATTCCGCCTAAATATGATATTGGACTTAAATTATTGAACCCAAATATACAATTGTTGGGAGCATTAGAACCGTGGTTCTCTGTAGTGCATGTAGATAATATTGACAATGTTGCGGAGCATTATATTCAAAGCGAACAGCCAAATACCAGTTTTGATCTACAAAAACGTGTACACACTCTATATGGTCATGATGATAATCCTAGTATTTATCATGACATACTAGTTACCATCGACGGTTCTAGGATCACTAATCAAGATTTGCAATATATAGAAATGTTAGCTCAGATTATTGAAGATACAAAAGAAATCGGTATATTTAATATAGGAAATTTAACTATAGAGATTATATCATTGATAGAATACCAAAACGATTTAATTAAGCTATGAAAATATTAGTTACAGGAGGTCTAGGATTTGTAGGCTCTCATTTAGTTGATAAACTAATTGAAGAAGGAAATGAAGTTCATGTTGTCGACGATTTGTCTTCAGAGTCAGCCTCGCTAGAAAATCTCAACCCAAAAGCAATATACAAAACTCAATATCCAGTTGAGTCATTGTTTAAGATTTATGATACACAATTTGATAAGATATTTCATTTAGCAGCAAAGGCTAGAATTCAGCCTTCATTTGATAATCCTTTAGAATATATTCGATCCAATGGGTTTGGTACTGCAGTAGTAATGGAATATGCTAGAAAATATAATTGTGGTATTGTAGTATATGCAACGACGTCATCAAAAAATCATGGGTCTCCTTACATCACTCCATATACATATTCAAAAGTGTGTGGTGAAGATATATTAAAAACATATTCACATTGTTATGGCTTAAATTGTGCCATGGCAACATTCTATAATGTATATGGACTAAGAGAACCTAGAGTTGGAGAATGGGCTACGGTAGTTGCTAAATTCGGAAGACAATTAGCTGAGGGGTCTAAATTAACTGTAGTTGGTGACGGTCTTCAAACAAGAGATTTTACTCATGTTGATGATATTGTCGATGGCTTAATTAAAATTTCTGAAGGTCAATGGAAAGCGCATAACTTTGATTTGGGCCGCGGAAACCCAATTTCTATATTAGATTTGGCTAAATTATATACAACGGATATGTCTAAGATTCAGTTTGTGCCTTTAAGAAAAAATGAAGGGCTGCATACAGTATCAGAATGGAGAAAAACAGAAACACTATTAAAGTGGAGAGCAACTAAAAACTTAAAAGAATATATTAAACAAAACAAATAAACTATAAATTATGAAAAAAATCGGAATTATCGGACGCGGCTTTGTAGGATCTGCAGTAGAATTTGGATTTTCAGCACAGACTGGAACAAAGGATATTCAGGTTAAAATTTATGACAAAGATCCTTCTAGATCAGCTCATTCATTAGATGACACAGTTAACGATTCAGACGTGATCTTTTTATCAGTTCCAACTCCCTCAAATGCGGATGGATCGATCAATTTAGATATTTTAGATACTGCGTTGAGTGAAATTGCAGAAATTAATCGTAGGACTGATAATGTAATTTTAGTACGATCTACAGTAATCCCTGGCACTACTCAAAAATTTCAAAAGAAATTTCCATCACTAAATTTAGTATTTAATCCTGAGTTCTTAACCGAGCGATCTGCTAAATTTGATTTTATTAATCAAGCTCGAGTCGTATTAGGTGGCCATCCTGGGGATACCGCAGTCGTTGCTGATTTGTACCGCTGGAGGTTTGGATCCACTCAGCCGATTATTGAGACAAATTTTGAAACTGCAGAATTAATTAAATACATGAATAATTGTTATTTTGCAATGAAAGTTTCGTTCTTAAACGAAATGAAACTGGTTGCTGATAAAAGTGGAGTTGACTGGGATATGGCTAAAGAAGGATTTGTTCGTGATGGTAGAGTTGGCCATAGCCATATGAATGTTCCAGGTCATGATGGTAAATTAGGTTTTGGAGGAAGCTGCTTTCCAAAAGATATTCAGGCTATGATTGCATTCGGTGAGTCAGTTGGAATTTCAATGAATACTCTTAAAGGGGCGTGGGAAACTAATTTAGAAGTGCGTCCTGAACAAGATTGGAAAGAATTAGTAGGAAGGGCAGTAGTTGAGGCCGTAGTGTAATGCAATACTTTATACTACTTCCTGGGGATACTGAAAAAGACGCGGCGCTTGATACTAACCTATTAGGCGAAGCGTCTTTTAAAACCTTTTATGCTGGATTAGGATTGAAAGCATTAATGAAAATGGTAGACTCTAGACCCGAGCTACTTACTTCAGTTACTATTAAAACTGATAAGAATGAAACACTTACGGTTGAAGAATTTTTAACAAGAATTCAACCATTAAAAGTAATTATATGAAACTATTAAATAATTTAGGAGCATTTATATTTGGAACAATAGCAATGCCTCTTTGTGCAACATTTATGATAATTGAATTGATATGGAACTTAAAGAAAACGAACATATAGTCGGATATACCTCCAGAGTCAACCCAGACTTTAACGTATATGTAGTTTACAAAGAGCATGAAGGGTATAAGACTATTCGTGAGTCTTTGGAAAAGTTAAACAATTCTATAGGAGCTCTTTGGGTAGGTACAAAAAATATATTTGTCGACGGTGAACGAGTAGCTGACGAAAATATTGACCAAGATCAGTTATTAGCTCTAGAAGCTCATGAAATTGCACATTCAATGTTAGGTCACGAAGCTGGCATTGATGAGAAGTCTGAGAAAGAAGCTGACTTATTGGCAATTGCATTATTGACAATGGATGCGTGCTGGCGCGCTGCTGACATACTCAAAGCTCGTATGTTTGATTTGTACAGAATCAATTACGATGAGTTTGAGGCTGAATATGCTGAAGAAGATATGTCGGATTGGGATGTTACTCTTCAAGACGGTTTAGATGATTCTCCGTTTATTATTTCAGGATCTTTATAAGGTCCATATTTATTAGTATAGCACCTTAACTTTGTTGGTCTTATGTTGAAAGGCATTTGAGTAGTCATTGGCTACGAAAAGATTAGCAAAATTAAATTTAATAATTTATCAAAAAGGAACATTATGTACACAACAACTATGACCGTGCTTCAGCCTGAAGCGCACATTACCGTAAAGAAATCTAGACTTAAGCTTTACGAAAATCGCAACTATTATTTAAAGGACAAAACAACGTTTGAGATTGAGTTATTTAACCCAACCTCTCAAAAAGTACTGGCTAAAATTTGGCTCAATGACAAATTGATTTCTGCTAGTGGTATTGTTTTGCGGCCTCATGAACGAGTCTATTTAGAACGATTCATTGACAACCCAAATAAATTCGTATTTAATACATTTGAAGTTGATAATGTAAAAGAAACCGCGGATGCCAGGGAAAAGAATGGACTTGTAAAAGTTTCATTTTTTAGTGAAAACTCAGGCTCTGGTTGGGTAACAACGACTTCATCTCCGACAGTATTATATGGAAATGGCACTACATTTACTACAACGTCTAATCCATATACAATTACTGGCATCAGTACTAATTATATTAATACTTCAGCAACTAATGCAGCCTCATATATTACTAGTGTAGAGACTGGCAGAGTTGGCGAAGGTACCAAGTCCGAACAAGACTTACGATCAGTAGATGGAAAATTTTCAGATTTTTCCTTTATTGGATATGAATTCCAAATATTACCTGAATCGTTAAAGACTGTATACGCAGGAGATATTAGGCAGTACTGCCATGAATGTGGTACTCGTATTAGAAAATCATCTTGGAAATTTTGCCCAAATTGTGGTGAAAAATTATAATTAATTCCAACAAGTTAAGGTCGCTATATAACTTAATTGTTGATATTTATTATAAAGTTTACCATATGCTGAAATATTCTAGTACTGCGATTCCATACTTTAAAAGTAATTTGGCTTTCGACGTATTGCCCGAGGACATAGCAGAAGATATTCTTTTAAACAAAAGCTGTCATGTTGATCATGAAGGATTTGATTTAAATGAGATTGAACAAGAATATTATAAACACAATGGTATTGTTTTGAAACATGACCCTACATGGTACAAAGATGGAGGTCAGGAAACTGGAGCTAATGCTATTATTTATGATTGGATCGCACAAGACCCTGATTCAGCGTTAATTATCGATCATAGTCAAGTAGTAGTAAAATATCCTATTCGCGGTAGCGCAGCATATCAAATACTCAAATATGCAGAGCAGCGACCTGAATTAGCTAGACTTGTATCAACAGAATTCAAATGTGGATTGGATCTATGTATAGATTATATAGATAAGAAAAATTGGGTAGTAGAGCCAATCGTACACATTGAATGGGACTTTGAGCTTGTTAGCGAACTACATGAGTCCATAGAATACGTAGAAGAAGTTTTAAAGGAAGTTAAATGGAATAAAATAGTACCAGTAATATTAGAATATAACAAAAAATCGAAGAGAAGAAAGGTCGATGCGTTTGCCCAAGCAGATACTAGATCCCAATTGTTATTCGGCGAAAAATCTTATAAGTTGATCCCGACCTTATGAAAAAGCTGAAATTAGAATCTGACCTTTTAAAAGTATCCACGCCATACGAAATAATGCCTGGCGATACTGTTAAAAACATTAATCCTGACTGTACACACTATAAATCTACAGGTACAGTATTATATGTCCATGATAATGGAGATATAACATATGTAGTAAATAACCAAGGCGCTACCTATAGAGCCGGCGACCAATTAACAAAGTCGGCTAATCAAATAATGAAAGTACTTACCCATACTCCTATGCCAGGATATGGTAGTTTTACTAACGAATCATTAGATGAATGTGTAATTGCTAAAATTGACGTTGATGGAAAACGTCTATTAGCAAAAAACCGAGATCGTGCATATAAAGCACCGGTTGAAATTATTCACGAATTAATTGATGGCGTAGAGGTTGTGTACATACACGATGCCTTAACTGATTGGTCTGAAGGATTGAATGAGTTTGGTATTGGGTTAGTCAATGCTTCGCTTATGGTCGATTTTGATGAGAAAGAAGGAAAATTAGCCAAAGAAAAGGAAGATAAAGGTAAAAAAGTAAATCCTTCCTTTGATGGACTTAAGATTAGAACTGCATTAAGTAAAAAGAAATTATCTGAAGCTATTCGATCTATTGTTACTTTTAAAGGAGAAGATAAAACAGATGTTGGAGTTAAAGGAATGACAATAGTATCTAATCCAAAATATACTTTCCTTATTGAAATGACTTCAAAGCATTTACCTGTTATTAATCGAATTAATAATGGGGAAACTGTAGTAAGAACTAATCATGGCATTGCATATCCAGACACTGGTTATACTTCTGGAGTTAAGCGCACAAGCTCTGAATCTAGAATGGCAATTGCTAAAGAAAAATTATCAAACGTTACTGAGCCAGGAGATGTATTATCAACATTATCAGCACAGTATACACAAGATAATTTTCTTAACCCATATAGAAGACAAAACAAACATAATATGGTAACTACTTCTCAGGTAATGTTTAATTTAAGTGATTTAGAACTTCATTTAAAATGGGACATAGATTTTTCTGAGTATAAAGGTTATATTAACAAGTTACCTAAAAACTATAATCCGAAAATCAAAGTATTTGTAGGAAAAACAGATTAAATTTGGGTTCTACAAAAGATTTTCATAATTTTATGTATTATGAAGAACTACTTTAGTGATATGATGCAAAATGGCTATAAGCTGCTTGTCAATGATAAAGTAGTATGGCCATACGAATTAACAGGCTCACAGAAAGTAGAACTTTTGCAACAAGCAATATTATATTTTCAAGAGTTAGAAGAATATGAAAAATGTGCTATTCTTCGAGATAAAATTGAATCAATAATTAGCCCTCCGAAAAGAAAACGTGGAAGGCCTAAAGGAAGCAAAAATAAAAGTTATGAACAAAACACCAAAAAAGACAGTCAAGATCGGAATTGACGTCGACGGAGTCTTAAGAGACTTTGACACAAAAGTAATGGAAATTATTAAAAGAGAATTTCCAGACAAAGTCTTAGATGACACAACCCATGGCTGGGATTTTCCTAATGTAGATATGCCAATTGAAGAATTGTCAAAGCTTTGGAGAGAGACTCACGCTGAGGAAATTTATCAAGATGCTGAATTAATGCCAAATGCTAAAGAAGAATTAGCACTACTTAAAGAATGGACTAGGGCACAGCGAGATAGATATCAATACCTTTGCGTTACAGCACAAATGCCATATCTAGCACATCACACATATTATTGGTTAGGTAAAAATAAATTTAATTTTATGAATGTCATTATTAGTAATAATAAACATACTACAGGTATTGATATGTTAGTCGACGACAGCCCGAAGAACTATGATAAGTGGGTAAAAGCTGGAATGGATGAGGCGTCATTTATATTATTCGACAGACCATATAATCAGGATTGCCCAGCAACAAATAGGATTAAAAAATTATCAGACCTTATTAACATATTGAAAAATTAAGGATTCTGATATTTATTAGAAATAATTGAAGATGGATTATATATACTACGAAGGAGGGCCGGACGTATTTGCTGAAGAAGGCAAAATGCTTATGGTTACCGACTTATTACGAGGCACTATGTATCGAGTTAGTGTAGTTGATTTTTACATTGACGAAAATATGACTGGATATGTATTTTTTGACGGGCAGGAAATGCTCGCCCAAACAAACATTGAAAGTTACGATGTATTAGAAAGACTATTTTATAGTCAATTTTCAATTGAGTAACAAATATTTATATTAAATCAAAATTTATGAACAACGTTTTTGAAATCAAAGCAGAACTAGAAAACCTTTGGAAAGAGTTTTCTGAAAACCATGCAATTTACGAAGAAAAAGGTAACAAAGCTGCAGGAGCAAGAGCTCGCAAAGCTATTAATGAACTTAAGAAACACGTAACAGCATACAAAAAAGCTTCCGTTGAGCACGCAAAGGCTGGGAAGTAATTAAAATTTTGTCAACCAAAGCTTTCGGATAGGAAGTAAATATATCAAATGAAATGAAAAAATCAAGATTAGATCAAATTATTCAGGAAGAAATTTCTAGAGAATTACAAAATACCCAATTAGTAAATGAAATTTTCGATTTAGAAGCAGTTAAATACAGTGCTACTATTCGAAAGCAGGTTGACAATCTTGTAAATGCCATTCAAAAGACTAGCAGCTTAACTAAACCACAAGTTGCATCAATATTGAATGACATTATTTTAGCGCTAGATCTAGATCGTACACAAATGACGATGTATATGAATATGATCAAACAGCAGCGCAAAAAATACCAATTCTAATCTAAGAGTTGGATTGTTAAATTAATTTTCCTAACATGGAATATGACAGTAGAACGCAAAACGAGCCTAAAGGAGAAATTCATGATAAAGCGCAACACCTTAGTGTTGATGCTTGCTACCTTCTTCAACCCTCTTGGCTTCGACGCGTTATTCAAGGCAGTAATGGATTTGACAGGTTCTTATTGGACTACGGCTTTGTTGTTTTACCTCGTCTCTGCCTTATTATTTGGTCTTTATTTTTACTTGGTTAAAAAAGACAACAATGAAAAAAAGTGAATTTCTAAAAATAGTCCGTGAAGAAATTCATAATGAGTTACGAGAGTTTTATGGAGCTGGACAAATGATGTTTACTCCGAGCGGTTTCGAACAAATGAATAATAATGCGCCCGCGCATAATCAACGTTATGACAATCATGAAGAATGGAAAATCGTTGCGATGCAATTAGGTGCTATTATTAAAGACCGCGGTGATGATTGGGTAGCTTATATGCCTGACCAATCTATCATTGGCAAATTCGTTAAATCACTCCAGTACGGAACTCTTAAACTCAAATAATGGCAAAAAAATCTTCTCTCGGTGACTCAAGAAAAATTTCATTCGGCACAAAAAAGAAACGACCAGGCGTACATTCTAAAAAGAAAGCGTCTAAACATAAGCACTCAAAAAATTACCTTAAAAAATACAGAGGTCAAGGTAGATAAAAAGCTACCGCGGTGGATCGATGATGTTTGGGACAACTGGCATCCTGATTTCTAGAAATTTTATTTGGTCCTTTCAAATGAATTACTTATATTTAAAGTAAATTAAGTAATTTATGAAAAGATATTCTATCTACATCAATGGTTATGGAGCAGAAGTGACACAAGGATCTGTAACGAATGAATTAGCTGAGAAAATTTTAGAAAAAGCTAATGAAACTCCGGACTCTGACATATCGTCAGCAGTATTTTCAATAGACATAGATGATGATTATTTTGACTGGTGGGGAATTGATGATAATTTCCATCGCACCGGTCCATATCTATCTGATAGTACGTTATACGTAGAAGACGAAAATCAAAATGTCATATATGAAATTCCATGTGCTGATATTAAAAATATTAAAGTACATGTCACATATGATATGGAAGCCCCAGATGGGTTTGGTGTGCTTACATGTTTCTCTGTTGAGAAAGGTACTTTTTGGCACGGATATATTGAAGTAGATGAATTTGACCCTTCGTTGTTAGAATTAAATGTAGATTGTCTCGAAGACACTGAAGTTGTCGCTTCAATACTCTATAACGAAAAAGAAATTTTGGATTTAGACCATTATGATACAGTAGGTAAAAACTTCTTAGCATATTTAGATTAATGGTTATAGCAATTACAATACTAGCAACATTATTAGTAATCTCGATATTATTTTTAGCTAGCGCGATAATTCATATAGGTAAAATTAATCGTGAGTTAGATCAAATTAGTGATGAACAAAGTAATCAGAATTCTGATTTGCAAAAGTTAATATATCATGTTAATAGCCACGCCGAAGCTATTAATATTCTAGACGGAAATGTTAAGTCTATTAATGAGTATATAGTTGAAACTGCGAACAAAAAATTATTAGAAAATGTTAGGGCGTATAGCGGGAATGTTGGAGAGGCATAGGATTGAAATCTTAAATAAAAACAAAAATAAAATGACAGGTATGGATGTTAGATTTGCAGACTCTTTTTTTAGTAGCTTTAAGCGAATGGTAAATAGAGGACGTTGGTATTGGAGAGCATGGGACTTTATTCGCCATGATTTTCCAGCATTTATTAAGACTTTTTGGTTATTCCGAAAAGCGCTTTGGAATTATAGATGGTATGCAGGTCATAGTGCTGTCTTTCCATTTATGAAAATTGCTTTAATGGATATGGCAGCTAAAATTGATGAGCGTGGAGTGGAAGTAGAAGTTACCCGATCGAAAAAAGTTATGAAAATGTGGAGGACAGCTAAACTTCTAGAGCACTTTGCGGAAGATAACTTTCTTGAATTAGCAGAGGCTGAAGTTGGAGAACTCATATCCGGAGAGCTTGAGTTTATACCAACAGAAAATGGCAGATATATGCTTAAAGAAAATATATCTGATGCGGACCGAAAACATAATAGTTTAGTATATGAGCGAGCTCGACTAATTGAAGATGAAATGTGGGATGAGCTTTGGCAAATTTTAAAAGGTCGCCCATACGGAGAATTCACTGTATTCGCTGATAAGTCAGGCGCTGACGATGCATGGGATCATTGGTATGACGGATCTGACATTCGTAATTGGTGGGACTAAAATAATTTAAAAAAGATTTGGTACTTTGAAATGTTATACTTATCTTTAAGTATAGATTTAAAAGATATAGATTATGAGAGAAATTAGAGTATCAATCGCAATTCAAAGTCATTTGTCAGACGCCTGTATTGAAATGGGTTTTGACCAAGAAATGGCATATCGTCGAATTCAATTCGCAAAAGTTTTAGTTATGCAGTTTCCTGACACTAGTGTAGAAGTTAGTGAGGACCGCTTAAATGAGTTGTATAAAAAATATATTTTAAAAGAAGTAGCATGATATTAATTGGTATTATTATTTGTATATTGCTTTGGTCAATAAACGAAAACATTAAACGTAAAAACTGTAATAATGATGGACCATCCAGACGCTAAAAAGCATCAAACAGTATCTTTTATTAAGTCTGGTATACGCATAGTTGGATATATGTGCATACCATTCAATTTATTAATTGCTGCCGGGTTACTTGTATTGAGTGAGTTAGTCGGCATCTATGAAGAATTAGTATAATGGCAAAGCGGGTAGTTAAACAAACATTCGAAGGGTTGATTGATGATTATAAAACATCATCTCCATATGAAGTGTGGATTGAAGGAGTGTTGTATAACTTTATCTACGGACTTTTAGGGGCGATGGTAGTAGTCGCTATCACTGTAAAAATTGACGCGGCGGTATTAATTGCATATATGCTATATTATTTCTTTGTAGGTAAAGTAATTAACCGACCGAAATATGTTACCTCGCTAGGTAAGTTTATTGTGTTCCCAGTGCCAACTGCATTAGGAGCCTTTATAGGTTATAAAATAGCGCCAATTTTAATTAATATAATATGAAAAATTTCTTTAATAAACATTGGGACATATTAGCAGTACTGCTTTGGTTCTTAATGATTTTTGTAATTGCACATCTAGTATCCTGTAGCCCTGTTGATGATACTAAAGTTGTATACAAAACCAGCATTAAGCATAAAATTAAAAGTGTACGTAGAGTTGAAACTCATGCAGTATGGCCTATCGATCCAGTATATGAAGTTGTGTTAGAAAATGGAGATTCATTTGAAACAACTTCTAAGAATGTATTTTATCTAGATAGTATTGAATATATCTACCTAACAAAGGATTCTGTTTTCATAGAATAGTAAAAATATTTTGTACCATTGATTTAACCGCTGTATAAGCGGTTTTTTCATGACCGGCTGATCAAGTCTTTCTGTAATAAATGTATATTTATTTATATTTATTATTAACCGAATATCTTTAATACTATGAAAAACGCATTGAAATCAGTAATTAATTGGATCTCAGGTCTTTTAAAAGACGAAAGAGGAATTCCTTCATCTAAAAGATTTGTAGGAATTGTTTGTGCACTAACACTTTGCATCACAATGTATGCTAATTCTTTTACGGACTCCCACTTCGCACCATCTGAAACATTAGTTAACTCTGTAGCGATGTTAGCTTTCGGTTGCTTAGGCCTTGCATCTGTTGATAAGATCTGGTCAAAGAAAGGCAACGACGAAAAAGAATCTTAAGATATTATTTATCAGATTAAATTATCAAGGCACTTTTATTAAAGGGGTCTTGATTCTTACATAAGAATACCTTATATTAAGGTATAAAATAATAGTTATGAAATTACTCTTGGGGGTGCTATACGGTACATTGGCACAGGTTATGACATTTCTTCAACTACAAGGTACTGTAAAGTGGCATTGGTTGATAGAAAATAAATGGTTGGCGATACTGGCAGGTATTCCTATATCATTTCTATATATGAATTCTGCTCATAATATCATTGAGTATTTTAACGGAGAAATTTGGCCAGGAAGGCTTATTGGCTTTGCAATTGGAGTAATTATATTTACGGCGATGGCATCAATATTTTTCGGAGAAGCAATTACAGCAAAAACAGGAGTGACATTAGCATTATCTGTTATTATATTATTAGTACAAATATTTTGGAAATAAGTTATGGGAATACTAGCAAAAAAATTCGGTAAGGTAGGATATAAAGGAGAGACTGGAGAAAGTTTTATGTACTCAGTACTTCAAGAAGATTATGAGGTATCTGATTACCGAAAAGATCTTGTAATGCAAACACAAGGCATTGATTTTGGAATTAAACTGCCAAACTGGAGAAGGGAGTATACATTAGATGTAAAAAATAATTTGTATATCGAGCCTTCATTTTATGCATTTAAAATTGAATTAGAAGATAAAGGTAAGCCAGGATGGTTCTTTACAAGTAAAGCTGATAGAATATATCATTCGAATGCGTATATGGGCCAGTATTTTTATTACGAGCTTACCGAAATGCGTCATTTTGTAAATAAAAAGCTATTAAATAATGACTACTCATCTTTTAAGCGTGTTGACTACAATGGCGATGTCTTATTGAAATTTGAAATATGGGGCGAGAATGATCTGCCAATTTCTAGTTTATTTAAACGTTAGGATATTTATATTAAACCTTTATAAAATGGCAAAACCCGTTAAACTTAAATCGTTATTAGAAGGATATGCGTGGGAGCGCACTCCTGGCAAACCACTTCCTACATTAGAAGATGTACAAGCAGCTCATGCTACTAAAAAGGTCAACGAAGATATGCGAATGTCAGGATTATTAGACAAAAGAATTTGGAAAGAGGCTATGTCTAATCTATACGACATTGCAATGGATTTTCAGGAAGATGGATATGAATTCGAAGATATTATAGAATTCATAGAATTCCGAATGAGAAAAGATTTGGAAGATATGTTAGAAGGACTTCCACCTCGATCATAAAATCTTGGCTTAGGACCGAGTAGTTACTAATGTAATTAGGGAAATCTGGATGGCTCGCTACCTCCAGATTTTCTACTTTTTTATTGAAAAAGATTTGGTACTTTGAAAAGTATTACTTATCTTTATGTATAGATTTAAAAGTATGAAAGACAAATTATTTATTGCATTAGGTAAAGCTCTCAAAGAAGCTGGAGTTGGTATCGAGTTTGAAAGTCGATTCGAAGACGATAAAATTGTTTATTTAGATACCCCTGAGGTACGTGGGGCAATGGGACCGTTTGGTGAAGGCTATTATTTTCGGGCCGACCATTATTATGACTTCAGCTCTAAAGAAATTGATTCTATTGAGCAAGTAATGTCTGAGTTCAATTTTGATGGGCAGTCAGTAAAACTAATTGGCATTGATAGCCCCGAGCATGATGATGACCGAATTTGGAAAGCATCAATTACTTTTATAATTTCTTAATATACGGCCGGTTAAAAAGTCATTTGGTTAACATATTTATTATTGGTTATGGGTACAAATTATTACAGAATTCCAAAAACATCTGAGACAATTCAAAGGTTTCAACGACTAGGCACTGAACTACAAGGCCTCGATCTTGTGTCGCCAGCCGACACACTTAATTTATTTCGAACTATTCAAGATCCAGACGATGAATGGTCTCATATGAGTCCATGGGATCAATTTGTAGACGGACTTTGCGTACATTTAGGTAAGCGAAGTTCTGGATGGAAATTTCTTTGGAATTGGAATAGCCGGAAACACTACAAAGACAAAGAAAGCCTGTTAAAATATATTCGTAGCGGTCGTATCGTGGATGAATATGGTGCACTTCAAAATACTGAAGAATTCATTGAGATGGCACTATCATGGGGCGGACCTAATGGATGGGATATTGACCGATATTATAAAGAAAACCCAAGAACAAAACCTTCTTGGTATGAAGGAACTCATGAAGAATATATTGACGGATTACGAGTATCAACATCGGTAGATTTTAGTTAAGATGAAATTAAAAATAACATTTATATCAGACACCCATACTAAGCACAGATACTGTGAAGAAGATTTACCTGGAGGCGATTTTCTAATACACTCCGGTGATTTTATGAATTCCGGATATTATGAAAGAGAGGCTTTTGAATTTTTAGAATGGTTCAACGGCGTTAAAGGATATGATAAAAAAATCTTTATTGCTGGTAATCATGATCGATTGTTCGAGAACGATAAAGTTAAGAAGTACGAACTCCTAAAGCAATTTCCGAATCTTGTTTATTTAGAAGATGAATCTTGGGGTTACTATCTTATGGATATTGATAGATCTATTAAATTTTATGGTAGCCCATGGCAACCTGAATTTTACAATTGGGCATTTAATCTGCCTAGAAATGGATCGGAGTTAGAAGAGAAATGGTCAATGATTCCGCCAGATACTGATATCTTAATTACTCATGGTCCACCCCAAGGCCACTTAGACACGAGTGGAGCTCCGTATTCTCAACCTCTTTTAGGTTGTGAAGTATTGCGAACTTATGTAGACATTATTAAACCTAAAATACATGTATTTGGTCATATACACGGAAGTGCTGGATATAAATTTCATGAAGGAACACATTTCTTTAATGCATCTATATTAGGAGAAAAATATTATTACGAAAATAAACCAGTTACGATAGAATGGAACCCAGAAACAAATGATTTAACCTTTACGTAAACAATGAAACGCAGCGTTTTCTCGAGAAAACAAGATAGGAAAACAAACAAACAACACCTATCATCTTTTATGTCAACTGATTTATCAAATTTTGATGAGCATCAAATGTGGTTAGGAGGAATTCATCCAGAAGACCTTCACCGTCTTAATGAGCAAGAGCGAAAGATCTCATTAAAAAGTAAGAAGGGCCGAGATAAAGAGTAAAAACTTACATTCTGATATTTATTATTAGGAGAAATACCTAATCAGAAAATAACAGATATATGTATACTAGAGAACAAATAGAAGCCGCTGTAAAGGCAAAAGGTTATGTTTGGTTTGAAAATAACAACTATGATGTAAACATTGTAGGAGTTAGAAATGATTCAACCTTCGGTAAAGTGACTAATCGATTTGATGACCACGTTACTATTTCATATAAAGACGAAGTTGGTAATTGGAATTTTCATTGTTTCGATGCTACTACCGATCCAGGATCGCATTGGGAGAAAAACTTAATGAATAAAGATGGGGTGGCTATCTTAAAAGAAGGTCAATATCGCGGCTCGCATATGATTGGATTACATCAGGGTAAATATGAGGCGCTCAGACAGAAAAAGCCGCTTAAAGTTTATAGAGATAATGATAAAGATGGTGTATATGACTTTATTGAAGAGAATGTAAAAGAAGGAATCTATGGAATTAATATACACCGAGCCACAGCTAACCCTGGTAGGAAATCTGTTGCTGTCGACAAATGGTCGGCAGGATGTCAGGTAATAGCTGCATACGATGATTTTAAGCTATTTATGAAAATTGTTAATAAAGCGGCTAAAGTATGGGGCAACTCATTTACATATACTTTAATTAAATCTTCAGATATTAAATGATCAAGCTAAAAGCATTGTTAGTTGAGGGCGCTTATGATAAAGTCGTAGGCGACGTAAATAGAGCTGCCTTTATTAAAGTAAAGGACGCTTTAAAAGGAGCTGGCACTGCTGAAAAGCCTAAGAAGTATAAAGGTTATGAAATCTTTAAAGATCCTATCCCAGGACAAAATTTACAAGATTTATTTGCTGACGAAGACAGAACTATATACATAGGAGAGTTTGAAACCCAAGACGGTACGTTTGAAGTCGAGCTTAAATTGGCAGTATCCGTTGATGCTGTAGAGCCTGGTAAGTTTTTTATTGATGGCGGTGCAGACGATGACGAAGATTTTCCTTCTATTGAAATTCATATAGGATTTAATTCTGTTACAGATACCGCGGTATTCTCAAAACTGCAACCAGTACTTCGTGATTTAGTGCGTCATGAAATTGAACATCTTACTCACGGAAAAGATTCTCCATTACTTAAGACTTCAAAACTACTGCGTGGCGATAAAGCAATGCGTAGAAAAATAAGATTGAATCCGGAAATTTATTACAAATACTTTCTTTTGCCTAAAGAAGTTGATGCTAATATCCATGGACTTTATTCAAAAGCTAAGACAATGAAAAAGCCTTATCAGGATGTAGTTGATGAATATTTAGATGGGTTAGTAGATGACGGGATCATTAATTCAAAAAACCGAGAAGAAATATATAAAAAATGGAAGGCTCGGATTCCAAAAATTGGAGGGTTACCGCCTTTAAAGTAATAATAACCATATTTATAATAAAGAAATTTACTAATGAAAAACGAAGCATTACTTAGATCTTTAATTCGTGAGCATGTACGGTCTGTACTCAAGTCACAATTGAATGAAGATTTCAAATCAGGAATATTGCGTAAATTGTTAACTTCAGGAGGAAGTGGCTGGAGATCGCAAAATTGGTCTAAAATATTTTATAACAGTACGAAAGTAGCATTAGATAAAATTGAAGATAGCGATTTTATTAAAATGTCTCCAATGGATGCATATAAAAATCTTAAAAAGGGGTCGACTCCAAAATTAGCTTTTTATGTAAGTGAAAAAGGAGGCGAAAATCCTTATGCAAAAGACAGCTATGACAAAACAATTAAGGCTGGCACATTAATTGGTGTTGCCACTGGCGATAATAAATGGTATGAATATTCTTATTCTAGATATTCCGCTCGCACCGCAGGCGCAATGAGTCCAATGGGATCTGGTCGTAAAAGTGGAAGTCCAATTGGAATTCAAAAACAAGGATCGGGATATGGATCAACTGGAATTTATAATGTTAAGCGCGGAGCTGAAATTGCAGATACGGTTTATGTGCTTGACTTACTAAGTATTCAGCAAAAATACAGCACAAAAGAAAAAGTTGCTTTGCGTACTAAACAAAAGTCAGGGGCGGTTGCATTTATGACAGCTAAGCAATTTAAAGATGACAATATGAGTCGTTATAACGAAATTCTTCGTAATAGAGCTGCTGCATCAGGTACGGATAATATTATTAAAGGTGTTCAAGCTGCAATACAAGAAGTATCAGCAAAAATGTCTGCCGCGGTTGGTAATATGACTACTGGACGATATAACAATATTATTTTAGGTCAAGATCCTAAAGGAAGAGAAGTTACTGCTTCAGACGCAGCTAATTTTATGCGTAATATGCTTGATAATTTTGAAAGATATATTTCTTATAGTAAACAAGACGCTGAGGCGAAAGCATCTGGTTCGACTTCTAGCTGGAATGCTGAAGAAGTTAAAAAATATGCTCTAGAGCTCAAAACCCAAATACAAAAGGCAAAAGATATGAATTACGCTTGGTAATTTATACATAATTTATAAGGAAAGCAGTTTAACGGCTGCTTTTCTACTGTTTTGATATTTATTTTAAACCTATTAAAATATCATGATACGACTAAAGGACTTAATGTTAGAAATATCTCAAGAAGATGCTAATATTGCAAATCTTGCCGCGTTAGATATTGAGACTGTAGAAGATTTATCTTTTAAGTTTAAGGTTAAAAAAGGCCCAACTGCTAAAGGAGTATTATTACACGAAATAATTACTATTGAAGTATTCAATACTCCGGATAAAGAGAATATACAATTTCAGCCATATCATTTAATTTTTGGTGATAGTAGTATGGCTATTTTTGACGCGTTTAATGTCGACGAAACGGCTGGGTTGACACGCCGCGAATGCCAAGAATATTTAGATAAACTTAAAGCCGAAGGAAAAACAGAAACCTGGGATGGTGCATATATTGCTGGGCTATGTAATTGGGCCGGAAATCAAATTTATCAGTTTATAAACGTAGGCCGTTCAATATTTCCTGGATATGCAAATCGTATCATACCTCATGAATCTCTTCATATGGCTAGGATGCTTATTACACTTGAAGCAAATGAGTATATCCGCTCCAATGCCGGTAAAGATAAATGGTGGGAAGATGAGCGAGCTACTTTTACTCAACTTTCAGATGATAATGAAGAATATTTCGCCGAATCACTCGAGCGCATATCGGCAATTGCATATGATAGATATGATAAAGTTAAAGGTAAAGTAAAATTACCAGCAAAAAATACGCAGTCAGAAAAAACCTCTTTATCTCCAGAAGAATATAAAACAAATAATGCACCTGCAGGTAAAAAAGGTTAATATGCTTAAGCTCAAAGAATTGATATATGGATATCCAAAGTCTGGAGTTGCAAAACCTTTAACTAAACAAGAGTTTGACCGAGTGCAATTCTACAAAGAATACTATAAGAATTTAACGCCATCTGAATTTGATGTATATCAAAAAGACGAATTTATTATAATTAAGGTAAAGCCTAGAAAAGATGATTAAACTCAAAGACATATTATTAGAAAATATATCCCCAGAAGCAGCGATGTTGCATGCTATGGTTGGATGTGGCCAAAACGCTGCTCAAGACTTTTTTGATGAGTTTAACATTGATGGTAAAAAGTTAGTCGACTATGTTAAGAAAAATCTTCGCACAAACCCAGTAGTCAAATACAATGTTCGAGATTATGTTAGTGGAGCGAAAGGCACTGTAGGTGGTGAAAAGAACCTAAGAGATAAATTTATTAAACAATTTCAGCAGTGATTAAACTCAAAAACATATTAAAAGAAGTTCAAGCTCAAAATATTGAACAAGATATTAATACTTTTCTTAAAGAGTATCAAATATCATCTTGCGCTGCTTATGTATATAAAGACGGTAAGCCTTTATTTGAGTACTATAAAAATGCCAACGAAAATAGTGTATTTGGAATTGGATCTGTCAGTAA
>Ga0099848_1000326_pt1 | contig 21851 bp, 17 predicted proteins | sample CB_VirMetaG_3_FD_78179 | JGI IMG/M metagenome (GOLD analysis project Ga0099848, IMG submission 78179) | Freshwater to marine saline gradient viral communities from Chesapeake Bay - CB_1508_1S Viral MetaG | ecosystem: Environmental > Aquatic > Marine > Coastal | place: USA: Chesapeake Bay...
CAACGTGTACCGCATCATCTCCACCACCCCGCGCAGCACCACCTCCGACACCACGGTGATGGAGTTCTTCCTGCGCACCAACCCGATGATCCAGTCGATCGAGCCCCTCAACGAGCTCGAGGCCGGCAAGTCCGGTGGCGCCCTGTCCAAGGACCGGATCATGGTGTACGACCGCAGCCCCGACAAGCTGCAGCTGCACATCCCCCAACCCCTGGAGTTCCTGCCGCCCCTGCGTCAGGCTCTGGAGTTCACCGTTGCTGCGCACGCACGCATCGGCGGCCTCTCGCTCTACTACCCGAAGAGCGCCCTGGTTCTTGAAAAGGCTTGACCTATTCCTGAATCAGTCATCCTTCATCTCGTCCTAGCCATGATCCTTGTTTACCGCCCCGAACTTGAAAACCCCCCGATGGATAAGGAGTGCACCATCGGGTTCTCGTTCGTCGGGGGCGGCGGCCTGCCCGAACACATCCAGATCAACGCGGGCGTCACCCGCGACTTCCCCGAAGCGATCTGGAGCAAGATCCAGGACTACGACGTGGTGAAGACCCTCCTCAAGCTCGGCGCCCTGCGCATCGAGACCGAGGACAAGGAGACCACCGAGCCCGCCTCGGCCCAGGACGTGGACAGCATCCACGACCTCCCCATCGCGCTGGCCCTTGAGCTGATCGAATCCTCCTTCGATCCTCAGCAGCTGCGCCGTTGGGAAGCCAAAGAGCAGCGGATCAAGGTGCGCAACGCCATCGGCAAGCGCATCACCGCCATTACTGAGGGCAACGGCTGATGACCGTCCCCTCGAGCGCTGAGTTCCTCTCCCGCTTCCCCGAGTTCGGCGAACAGTCGACCTCGGTGGTGGAAGGCGCTCTCGCCGAGGCCGGCCGCTCCGCCAACGCCGAGGTCTGGGGCACGGTCCACACCGACGCCGTCAGCTACCTCGCCGCCCACCTGCTCGCCATCCGCACCATGCAGATCGGCCTGCAGGTCGAGGCCCAATCCGGCTCCCCCGCCGGCGAAGGCCTCGCCGCCACGCTCTACGGCCAGGAGTACCAACGCCTGCTCACCAGCAGGCCCATCTGTGGATTCGCGCTGTAGCCATGGCGATCCCAGCCACAACCATCGCCGCCTACGCCCCCTGGGGTAACGCCCAGCTGGCGTTTGAGATCGCCACCGGGGTCACCACCACCGACCCCGCCACCGGCAACGCCGTCCAATCCACCGAGCTCGTCGAATACCTCGCCGCCCTCAGCCTCCAGGCACCCTCCTGGAAAGCGGAGCCCGGCGCCGACACCACCACCTACTCCTGCCGCGGGCGCCTCCTCAGCCCCGCCATCCTCGACCCCCGCATCACCAACGGCTCCCAGGCCGAAGCGGTGATCAACGGCACCCGAGGACGGTTCGAACTGGTCTTCGACCTGGGCATGGACGCCTACCACCGGCGCGACCTCCGCCAGCAGATCCAAGGCACCTTCCGCATCGTCGGAGGTCACCACTGATGGCCCCTCGCCGCCGCCAGCTGAACCAGGCACTCGAAGCCGCCACGGCCCAGGCCGTCCGGCAACTCGGCACCTGGCTCGACGCCCGCTTCACCGAGGAAATCTCCGCCGTGAAGTGGGACTACCCCACCCCTCCAAAGGTGCGGGACATCGTCGACACCGGCCGGCTCCGCGCCAGCCAGACCCGCGTGGTCAACGCCGACGGCTCGATCACCTTCACCTGGCCCGTCGAATACGCCGGCCAAGTCCACGAGGGCGGAGTTGCCACCACCGGCCTCCGCTTCCCCGGCCGCCCCTGGACGAAGGCTCCTCTCGAGGAGGCCCCGGCCAAGTTCGGCCAACTGCTGCGCTCTGCGCTGGAGGCCCAGCAGTGACGATCTCCACCCAGTGCCCCCCGGTCACCGCGCTGCGGCGCACCCTTGAGCTCCACATCCTCGACCTCTACGAGAGCGACGGGACCACCCTCAAGGCGTACACCGCCTGGCCCGGGCACTACACGCTCCCCGACGCCAGCCGCGTTCCCGCGGTCTACGTCACCGGCGCCTCGATGGTCCCCTCCAACTGGACCATCACCGGCATCGAGTGCGTCATCGAGGACGTCCCCGAGATCACCAGCCCCGGTTCGATCGGCGGCGTCATCTCCTTCGAGAGCTGGAACGTCCGCTTCACGAACTACGGCACCAAGGAAGGCACTCGCATGCCGGCATCCCTGCTGGACATCGCCCGTCGCCTGGCGCGGGCCTTCCCCCGGGACCAGGTCACCTACCTGTCCCGCACCGAGGCGACCTTCGAGTCCCTCACGGCACGCATCCGCGGCGCCGTCCTGAACCCCCCGATCCCTTAAGGAGTCCCCACCATGGCCGACTACGCCATCGGGCTGTCGTTCCACAAGGCGCACCGGACGATCGTCCGCGCCGTGGATCTGACCCCGCCCGCCCGCTACTTCGCCACCCGCGATAGCGCCGGCTACATCACCCTGCCCATCCTCGAGACCGGCAAGTCCTACGTCGAAATCCAGGGCATCACCAACACCAGCTTCCAGATCAACGACAACAACCAGGAGTTCCGCCTCCTGGGCGATGACGGCTGGATGGACTCCGTGATCACTGGGTCCTCGGTGCAAGCCTCGGTGACCGCCTACTTCCTCAAGGACGCCGAAATCCCCGCCGGTGGCGTCGATCCCGTCTTCCGCGGCAACTACGACGAGGGCTTCGACCTCATCCAGAAGGCCCGCTACAACAAGGACTACGAGATCTACGTCGAGTTCCTCAAGGAGCTGGGCCAGGCCGACGGCAGCACCGGCAACTTCATCTACGACTTCACCGGCTTCAACGCCGTGGTGCAGAACTACTCGGAGAACCTCACCGCCGAGGGCCTCACCGAGATCTCCTTCGACCTGATGTCCCGGGCCCGCCCCGTCTTCGGTCGCTACGACGCCGGCGCCAGCCGCATCAGCTTCGGCAACGTCCAGTCCTCGCTGCTCTTCCTGGTGAACGGCACCCGCCAGGCCGCCACGAGCCCGGCCGACAACGCCGACAGCGTGGCCGTGGGCGACGACATCACCGTCACCTACACCAGCGACGGCACCGCCCCGCTCACCCAGCTCTCCCTGGGCCAGAGCGACGGCTCCGGCTTCAGCCTCGAGAACGCCTCCACCGGCGCCAAAGTGCCCGCCACGGTCTCCCTGGCCTCCAACGTGGTCACCATCAACCCGAGCGCGAACCTGGCCGCCGGCACCATCTTCCGCCTCGTCATCGCCGACGGCGCCATCACCCAGGCCGTCGACGCCTCCGGGACCGCTTCCGCTTCGGGCATCAAACGCCCCCTGCAGGGCCTCACCACCACCTTCAAGACCGCTTGATCCCCGAGCTCGGTCCCTTCACCTGGCCCCTTCCCGGGGCCTTTTTATTGGCACAAATGCAGCACGATCTTCTTATAGACCCGATCAACACGGTCTTTGCTATTAACTGTCTGGAAGAGGGCGACACACTCCACTGCGGCGCCCTCTACCTGGAACCCCTCGTCCAGAGCCATCGTATCCGCTTAGCGTATGACGGCGCTAGTCTGGAGGTGGAAATTCCCCCCGAGCTCGTCAACCAGCCAACGCCGTATCAGGCTTGGCAGGTTGTACTCCCTATCCACAATGAGCAAGTACGCTAGTCTTTTATTCTCTCCTGAAGAGTACTACGAAATCGGACCCTTCAGGTTCCCTATTTACCATGATCTTGTGCCAGGTGAAGCCCGAGGCATAGAGGAGTTGGCACGAAAACAGTCTAGGCATACGTTTAACTCAATCAAGCTAGCAAAGACAATCGCTAAAGACAAAAACATTACCACTCAAGAAGCCATTGATCTACTCGGTAGCGGAACCGACGACAACCAAGACATCTTCTTTGAGTACGCTGCAGAATTAGAACAGCTTCAGCAAATGAGCGTTGGCGCTGTAGAGCATAAAGTTAAACACGTCACGTTGTTTATGAAGTTTCGAGGAGAAGTGAAGCTGCCAAAAGCAAAAGACTATACAAAATTAGAAGACTGGACAGAAGAAGACACTGAAAGCATACCCAATAAAATGCTGAACAAAATAACTGAGTTTATATCTTGGGAGCAAAATGGTTGGCCCAAAGATAACGAGGGAAACGAAGAGGCGGAGTAACCAAGAAAGTTACTCCAGAGAGTACTCTTAGTCTTGCAGAAACCATACTAAAAACACCAGTCACAGACTGGGATGAGCTTTACCTACGCATAAAGCTATCCGCTCTAGGGCACGAGTTTGGTGCGCATAAGTTTCTGAGGACTCCTGTAGGCGTAATAAGACTACTACTCTCCCGCATCAATAACGAAGAACAGCGCCTAGCTAATATCCACTCTATTACCGCAGCCAGCTTAGCTCATGTAGTTGTGAGCGTCGCTCATGGATTGTCAGGCTCTAAAAAGCCTGCACCTCAGATAAAGCCGAAAGACTTTTTGCCATTTCCTAACTGGGACGAAGCTAATAGTAACAGTAAAGAAACGGCGGATGAAGCAACACGCTTTGTCCTGAGCCAACTAATACAAAAGCGTCGCATACCAGTTCACGTTTTTGTAGCGCTCATGCAAAGCGGAACCTGACTCAACTACGAGCGCTAGCATAGAGCGAAAGGCCCTGATTCACACGGAGCAAGGGATGGCTGGACAGGAATACAGGGTAAGAATCACAGCCGAAACAAAGAGTGCTACCGACAAGATAGATAGCGTACAGAATAGCCTTAACAATCTAACAGACAAAGCGCATAATATCAAACTAAACATGGACGCTAATGCCGTCCGTGATAGCGCGCGCCATGCAGAAGATATAGCGAAAAACCTCAAAGCCAGTAAAGCCTCTATCCAAGAAGCCAGCGGCTTCAGCATCGTCTCCGGCGACTCGCTCTCGCGTGCGACCGCCCTTGCTTCGACGTTCTACGGTATCCGCAAGGATATCGGAGGCATCAACGCGGATCTGGGCAAAGCCACCCAGAAGACGAATCTGTCCGAGTTCATGCGGACAAATCAGTTCCTAGACCGCGTCCTGGAAAATTCGCGCAGCCGTACCCGCGAGATCGTAGAGACCTACAAGAACATCCGCGAGCTACCGGGAACGGGAGAAGTTCTCGGTCCTGTTGAGAATTTCGCCCGGGTCAAAGCGTGGGAGACCTACGGTGATCAAATCGCCGGAGCAACAGTACAGGCTGCGAAAGACTCCGTAGTCGCCAGTGCCCAGAAGACAAAAGACTTTTTCTACGGAGACATCGTCAAAGAGTTCAACGTCGGGCTTAATACCACAATCGATAATCTCGCCAGGATCGGCCTGGCGATTCAAGGCGTACAGCTCTTAGTCGGCCCCCTGGCAGCCGCTTGGTCTGCGGCATTCGACGCCATCATCGGCCAGAACATCAGGCTCGAACAGACCATTCTCTCAACCCAGACGACTCTAGCCTCTACGGGCAGAGTCATCGATCAAGCCACGGGCTTCGAGCTGACCGACCCCCTACAGAAGATCCAAGCCCTCGAGGGCGGAGTGCGCCAAGCGATCGACAACATCCGCATTCGCTCTCTGGATCTCGCTGGTGTGACATCCCAGCAGATCATCGAGATCTTCGGTGTTGTCGCCACATCGATCAGCCAGGTCAACGGCACATTAAAGGACGCTGAAGATCTTGCTATTAGCTTCACCGCCGCTCTCGGTACACTCGGTATCCCCTTCTTCCAGGCTCGTCAAGAAATAGGTTCGATCCTTGGAGGTTATATCACTGAAGATTCTCTACTTGCGAAGAGACTTCAAATAAGCAATCAAGACATCGCCAAAGCCAAAAGTAGTGTTGATGGTGTTGTCGGCTATCTACAAAAGAAACTCGAAACTGCAGTAGCCGGCCAAGCCATTCAAGCCAGAGGTTTTGCTGGTGTTACTTCTAACATCCAAGAAATCTTTGAAGTCCTGGCTCAGAACATAGGTGCGCCCCTGCTGGAGCCCCTGGTCGGTGGGCTGACTGTGATCTACGAGACCCTGAAGAGGGTCCAGGGTGTTGTCACCGAGGTCGGTAAGTTCCTTTCAACAACCATCGCCAGCACCATCACAGGCATAGCCAATATCTTCAAAAGCACCCGTCTAGCCGAGGGCGCTCGCAAACTTCTAGACAGCATTGCGGCTCCTTACAAACAACTCGCCTTTGCCATCGAGCTCGGTCTCGGTGGTAAAGGCCAGAACCTACTGCAGCAATGGTTGAACGGAACTGCAAAAATCCCCCCGGTCATGGAGGGAATTGTCAATGCCCTCCGAAGCTTCGGTAACTTTCTGAAGCTTCAACTGGAGTTGATTACCCAGCCTATTCAACAGCTTATCGATCAAACTCGCGACCTCGCCGGAGGCGGGGCCGGTATCGCGCAGCGCGTAGCAAGAATTGCCTCCATTCCATTCGGCAACTTTATTGAGTTCACCCAGACATTCACAATGGGCTGGGATACCATTACAACAACAATAGCCGAAGCAACAAGAGTTCTCGCCAAGTTTGTCGTCACCCTGGGCAAACTCAAAATCACAGAGTTTACAGCGCAGATTCGAGCTGCTGCTGCCGTGTTTGAGGTATTCGGCAGTGTCCTGCTGGGCCGACTGAATCTGGCCATATCGTTCTTCGATACTTTCGCGAATGTAGCCGGGTCTGAACTGGCCAAGTTCACGGTATCACTACTGGCAATCAACAAGCTAATCAATCAAACAGACTTCTTCGGAATAAAAGGAATAGCTATATGGGCTGTACAGACGAGACAGATATTCGGACAGCTCATCGGCGATGCCAAGCTCTTTGTCAAAGGCTTCAAAGACGCCGGCAACATATCTGGCTTTACGGATAATGTCGCAGCGAGTTACTCTAAACTCTTTTCTCTGCAAGCGCAGAGCAAGAATCCAGTCATCGCCAACCAGGCACAGATCGCTGCCACCGAGCAGGCCATCAAAGGGCTTAACACCCAGATGGCAGCCCAGGGGGTGGGCGCCGCCAAGATGGCGGAGTACAGCAAAGAACTGACCACAGCGCAACAACGGCTGGTTGAACTGCGTAAGACCCAGGAATCCTTCACCCGAGCTCAGCGTGCGACCGCCGGCGTGCAAATGCTGTTCGGCGGCGGTAAGGAAATCGAGGCGGCCCGCGAAGCGGCACGCCAGGCCTCCGTTCTCGCAAGCGGTGCCGCCACAGCTCGCGGGCTCGAAGGCGCTCTCGAAGCCCTTCGAATCAAGCTGGGCATGACCAAGGAGGAGTTTAGATCCCTCGGGGGTGCCGCCAAAGCCGCAGGTAAATCCATCCAGACCTTCATTACTACAACAGCGCTGATCAACATCGGTTTCACCGCTCTTTCTTTGGGAATCGCAGCCGGTATTTCCTGGTGGCAGCAGTACGAAGAACGGGTCAAGGCAGCGCGCCTAGAAACCATGAAGATGGCTTCCGTCAACAAGATCCTCAACAGTGGCTGGAGCTCCACCATCCAGGCAGCGGAGGGCGGTGACGTCGCTTCTCAACTCAAGCTCGACAACCTGCGTAGCGAAGCCCAAGCAGCCATATCAATCCAACAGGACAAACAAGCAAAGTTAGCGGAACAATACAAAAAGAAAAATGATGAACTCTACAAAACCAAACAAGCTATAGCACGGCTAGAAAAGGCCGGAGCTGACTATTCAAATGACTACGACGCTTATCTAAACAAGCGTGTCCGCCAAGAGAAAGAGCTGCAAGGCATAAAAGCACAGCAGCTGAAAATCGACGAAAATCTGCTCAAAGCACGCAGGGCTGCTCAGCTTCTGGTTGACGAGCAAAATCAAGTCAAAGATTTCCAAATTCTGTCTGAACGTCGTCTAGACTTAGAAAGCAAGATTAAGCAGGTTAGAGAAGACTTCACCAAAGAAGTCACCGATAAAGAGTTTCAGTCCCGAATCGATGTTCTTAGTACGGAACAACAGATTCGCCGCGAAATGATCGAACAAGAGAAAAGCGCTCTAGCCTCGCGCTTGCAACTCCTCAGTACCAATTCCAGTGATCAAGAGGCGAAAGGCCTCAACTATCTACAGAAGTACAAGATTGCACTACTTGATGCGGTTCAGTCAGAGGAGCAAAGGCGAACTGAGCTTCAGATTAAACAAGATCAGATGCGAAAAGCGATAGAAGACTACGCCTTCAAAATGGCACGCGAAAAAATCCGCCTGGAGAAAGAACTTGGAGGCTATCAGAAGCAAATGGAGCAGTACAAGAACAAGCAAACAGACATAAGAGTACAGAAAGAAGTCAACGCCGCACGGCAAACTGCACTCCTACGCGGACCAAGCTACGAACCTATCAATACTGAGCAGCAGCAAGCTTTTGTCAACGCCTCCCAGCGTTATGGCATTGATCATCGCGACGCCTTCGCAATGCTCAACATCTTGGGCAAAGCCATGCTTCAGCTCTCCGGGGCGGAAACTCCAGATGTTGCCATCGGAAAACTGAAAGGTATGCTCGACGCCCGATCAGCGCGAGGCATGAATAACAGCATGGAACAGCTTGTCCAAGATTACATAACAGGACCACAAGTTAAGGATGTGAGCAAACTTGTAGGTTCACTACGTCAGTACGCAGTCAAAGCTTTCAACACAAGCCGCTGGCTCAGCCCCCGCGACACATCTCAGCTTGCCTCACCTGACCTCAACATCGACTACGCCAGCATGGAGCGGCGCATGACCGAGGCCGAAGCCGCGACCGTAGAAGCCACCAAGCGCTACCAAGCTGCTGTAGCTGCGGGGGACAAAGCGCGGCTTGAACAGCTGCGCAAGGAGATGCAGGATGCTTCAACGATTACTGACCTCAAGATCGACTACACATCCGAGCTTGAAAAAGCTTCCGAGAACCTCAAGAACACCGCGCTATCCGTCTCCAATCTCGGTGACTCAAGTCTAGTCCTCGAGACCGAACTCAACAAAGCGACGCAGACATTCCGAGCACGTCTCCGCGGCGTGCTAAGGGAAGCTCTACAGTCCGGTGCCGTAAAAGAGAGTGCGATCAACACTATTGCTAGTGGCAAAAGCGCTGCATTCGTCGATCAACTTCCGATTGACGCTGCGACTAAGACGACAATTAAAGATATGCTCACTGCTTTTAACGCAGCTGTTGACCGTATTCGCCGGGTCGCGCCTCAAATCAACCAGCTTAATCAACTCAGCACTTTAAGCTCTTCTACTGAGCGTTCTTTTGGTCGCTCCGCCACGGAAGAGCGTATCCAAGCGCTACTCGCAGGTCCACTGGACGCATACCGAGACGTTGCACTCGGGCTGAACGCCCAAAATGGCTATTCTCTCAACAATGAGATCTCTAAAATACGTATCAACCAAGGCCTTGAGCAGATCCGAGTGCTGCAGTCGCTTCCTTTCAAGCTGACCGGGCAACAGCTCGAAGCATTCAACCAGGCTGTGGAGGGGTCGACTGCTCGTCAAATCGCTCAGGCTCAAGCACTCGATGCCGTAAACACGGCCGTCTCCAACTTCACGGCCCGCGCTGCGCTTGCCGAAAAGAGCTCAGGCATCCTGGCCAGTGCCTACAAAAATCTGGCTGCGGATGCATTGAAAGGAGGCACAAGCCTCAAAGACGCCATCCAGACGTTCACCGACAACGTCAGCTCAAACTTCGTTGACCTCTTCCTCGAGTACGCGATGAAGCCCATCGAGGATCAGCTCAGAGGCACATTCAGCAAGCTTTTCGGTGTCGAAGATGCACAGAAAGAAGCAGCCAAGCGCCTCCAGGAATCCGCCAGTGCGCTGAACGATGCCGCCGCTGCTCTCAAAAACAGCGCCACCGTTCCAGGCGGCCAAGGCGGCCCCGACCTCCCACAAGACTTACTGAATCAACGTGCCATCGCCCCTGCTCAGATGACAATGGCCAATATCCAAGCAATGCCAGTTGAAAGCTTGGACTTCGTTCTGGAAGATGCCTTCAAGGGCTTCGGCGACACCTTCCTCGCCTTCGGGGAGGACACCAAGAAAGCAGGCGAGGCCGGCAAGCAAGGCTTCGGCAAATTCCTCGGCGCCATGACCGGCGTCGCCACCGGCGCCCTGGCCATCACCGGCGCCATCCAGGCGATGCAGGACTCGAACAACGGCACCTACGGCACCTTGATGGGCATCGCCGGCATTCTCGGCGGCCTGGGCGCCATCACCGGTGGCTTCGCCGCTCTCGGGAAACGCGCCGCTGGCGGCCCTGTTAACGCCCGCAACCCCTACGTGGTGGGCGAGATCGGACCTGAGCTGTTCGTACCCGATACGAACGGCACGATCATCCCGAATAACAGGTTGACCGAGAATCGGATGTACCTAGAGCAGATGAACAGCGGGTCCACCGGCTCCCCCCTTGAGATGGGAGCGGAGGCGGACGGAGGGATGGCCGCAGCGACGCGTGCTGCAATTAGGGAAAGCAGTCGCCTGCAAGAAACAAGATTACAAGTCTTCAGTCAGCAACAAGCGATGGAACGTCGCTACGAACGCGAGCGGATAGAAAACATGAGTGCAGCACCGGGAGAGCTGAACATTAAATACGAGTCACAGGTCATCAACAATGTCGAATACGTAACCAAGGATCAAGCCGAGCGTATGGCGGCACAGTCTGCAATCCGTGGGCGCGAACTTGCTCTAAGCTCATTGCAGAACAGCGTCAAGACTCGTAAGCAAGTGGGGATGGCTTGATGTCAGTCGCAACGGTCAACTACTTGCAATTTCGCAACCGCGTGACATTCGCTGCCGCGAGCCCGTTGTGGCAAAACTTTTACGTTGATCGCGCCTCTGACTTTCTGCCTTTTGGCTATGGGCAGGGTGGCGGGCAAACAGCAGGTGACCGCTCACAGGGCAGCCTTGTAACGCCCGTCAACGCCATCTCTTTGAATTACGCCAAGGAAGCAGCAGATAACCGCTATATCGCAGAAGTCATCACCCGCGAGATCAATATCAGTTCACTTACCGAGGCCGGCACGATCTCACGCGAACTCTGGGTCGTTGGCAGTTTCAGCCATGACCAAGAGATGCTGACCTTCACGCTGCGCGGTCCGGGCGACGCGACCCGCCAAGGCCCTGGGCGCTTCCTGTCACGCTCGCTTGTGGGCAGCGTTCCAAGCTCCGGTACTTTGGTGATCTCATGAACTGGCACCGCTGGCTAGGTAAACCACATGTCACCGGCGCTGATCCGGCGACTGACGACGGTTGCGACTGCCTAATCATGGTGACACGAATTCGAGAGCACCTTGGCTTGGCGGCGCCATCCTCAGCCCATATCGCAAACATGATCGCCTTGGCTAAGGCAGAAGCCTACCGAGACATCGCTCAGTACATCCGCCCCAACTTGATCAAGCTTGATTCGCCACATGACGGCGCATTTACAGTGTTTGCGACACCCGATCAAATTGGAGCCGCAGTCTTAATCGACAGCGGTTTACTGCACGTCAGCCACAAGCGAGGCGTGCGGTGGATACCGGCCAACATGCTCCGCAGCTTCGACTGGTACGACTGGAAATGAGCCTTCTACCGCAGGACCGCTACATCGCAGAACTCCTCGGGCTAACCGAGGACGAAATGAGTTGGTACAAGGCAGAGGTGCAGCGCCGCGCGATGGAAGGCCCAAAGCCGGCAGTGATAGCTGGAACGGAAACACTTGCGATTATTAGCCTCGTACTGACCGTACTAAGTGTTGGTTTAACAGTTGTCGCTAGCTTCTTAGTCCCAAAACCACCACAACCAACTGAACGTGGCAGGCTTACCACTCGTCAACGGCAAGGCGACACCTTGCAGGTGCCGTCAGCATTTGCACCAACATACGGCTTCGAGGCTGTCCAGGATATTGCCCCGCTCGGCGACCCGATCCCGCTGATCTACACGAAGCGTGAATTCATCAATGGGCAGTGGTACGGCGGCACCCGCGTCAACACCCCGCTGCTGTGGAGCCAGATCTGGTCCCTAGGTGGCAACCAAATGCTTCGCGCAGTGTTCTTGGTCTCCGAGGGCGAGATCGAAAGCATTCACCCTCAGTCTTTCGCCATTGGCAACAACACCCTTGGCGCTTATTCGTTTGAGGGCAGCTCACAGCGCATCGCGATCTACAGCGTGCCCAACGGTGGCCGGATGGCAATCGGCAACTACCTATCAGGATCCACTACGGATCTCGGTGCAGGCGGCGGTTACGGACCTGACATCTTCCGTGCTGACATTGGTTCCAACGACTTCCAGCCGGTCTTCTGCGGCGCCTACAAACCGAGCACGTCCACGTCGTTCGGCCTCTATGCACCCATGGCCAACGGGCTCGGGTACAGGATCAACCCACGCATCAGGCCGCTGCGCACCTTGCAAGTTGTCAGCAATTCCTACGAGGCCGACGATGACGCGCAAGCAACCGCAGAAGCGTGGAAATACAAATACTGCTACAGCAGTAAATCTGGCATTATTGCCACATCCAAGGGCAGTACGCCACGCACTTTGATCGACCTCGAAGTGGGTGATACGTTCACCTACATGCTGAGCTCTAAGAGTGATGCACTCTTCGCTGGCTTAAAAAACCCTGCTATCAAAGTAGGTTCTGTCAACAGCGACAACAAAGTCGGATCGCAAGATGGCGAAGAAACTCTGGTTGCAGTTGGTCAATCTGTGGCAGGCCGACAGAAGCAATACGACTCCAACCTCCGTGAGGGTGAGCTGTATAAAGTCGGTTCTTGCCTTGCCATTCTTACATCACGCGATCCGTTGTTTGTCAGCGAGATTGATTATTACCCGGACGTCAATAATGAAGCCGGCCCCGTATCACTTGATCCAGATGTAATCGCCTCGCGAGGTCGCACTGCGTACTACTTTTTCAAGGTTGTGCGGGCTGGTACAATCGGTATTGCGGGCGCTGACATTACTGACACGCGATTCTTCGATAACCCCAACTCACGCTTCATCTACCCAGCAGAGAGTGCAGCGTTCAATGCCTCCAAGCCATGGGAATTCCAGACGCCAGGGCTTGACTATGCGGCAGGCGAAATTGGTGAGCGTTACTACACTGCATCATCGTTCCCACAGCTTTATCGCTGCGCCCTTGGAAGCGTTCGCCTGAATCGTCCGACGCGCTATTTCGAGATTGGTATTCGCAGCACAGTCGCCATGCAAGTGCAAGGGCTGTGCAACTTTGGCGATGTCCCATCGGAAACGCCCACATTTGACCGTGGCGTTGTCAGTGTGGTCACGCGCACTGCTGGCCCTACGACAGGATTGGTCAACGGCACGTATGTTGCCCAGCGCGATATTGGAGATGGCACTGGCTTTGAATACACTATTGTCGTAAGCGGGAATGCAATTACGTCTGAAACAATTACCGAATCTGGCATTAACTATGACACTGGAGCCACATTCGGCATCAACATTCCAAACACTGGTGGTGGCACCAGCGCTCTTTCTTATCGCATTGACGAAGTAGTAAGTGTACAATCGGGCACGCAGCTCACGTCAGGCTACGAAGCAATCAACTGGAAGTCTGCCGACGCCTTAGACGGCGAGCCCGTAGAAAGCAAGCTCACCAATACTATTTTCAGCTCTGGCACTGTCACATCGCCAGAAAAACGTTACAGCTTCTTCCGTGTATCCCTTCGCTCGGATGTTTCTGACGAGTCGGCATTTGTTGGCACAAGCAATGTCATATTCTGCGTGGGCAGCGCTAAGGAAGTGCCCGCGTTCAACTATCTGCGCTTTGCGATGGACGGCGACGCCACATGGGAAGTGCGGGTGGAGCCAATTTCCAGTTGGGAGCTACGCAATCAGATCTTTCAGGTGTTCCTGCTTGACGCGAGTGAATCACCTTCGATCCTGCAAACTCGCTTGCGGTTTGCCTTCGGCAGCATCTGGGCCAAGGGTTATTTCTTGGATACACGCGACTTCGACAACCTGTTTGACATGCAAGGCTTGCGGCCTCAGCAGGAAATTGGCATCAGTTGGACCGAGGGCGTGTATAGCAGCCCCACAGACGGTACATACATTGATCGCTACGCCCGTGCCGCAGAATTCTTCGTCTACGACGAGATCTCGACAAGCTGTGGTTCCGCACCCGAGCACGAGATTACCTACGTCAACGTCATGCAGCCCAATGCAACGGCGCCGCAATATGACAACCTCTGCTTAATCGGAATGAATGTGCGTGCCACGCAAGAGTGGTCGCAGTTCTCGCAGCTATCCGCGTATGTCACGGCTGGCATCAAGGTTGATCGCTTCTCGGGTGTCAACGAAGCCACGCATCTATTCCCGGAAATACTCTATGACTTCATGTTGAACACTCGCTACGGTCTCGGTAATGAAATCAGTCCAGAGCAGATTGATGTTGCATCGTTCGCTGCTGCCGCCCAGTTCTGCTACGACAATCGCTTTTTTTACGTAGGTCCCAAGCTGACCAACGTCAACTGGCGCCAGTGGGCAGCGGACATCGCAGCCACGCACTGCCTTTTGCTGATCGAGCGCGGCGGCGTTTTCTATCTGGAGCAGGCCATTCCAGAGAGGCCCGAGATCAAGGGCATGTTCACTGCCGGCAACTGCACCAGCATGGAGCTGGTCATGGCCGAAGCGGAACAGCGTCAGCCGTTCTCGGTGAGTGTGAAGTTCCGCTCGGAGCGCTACGGCGGCGCTGTGCCCTCCGAGAGTTCCGACCCTGCCTACGGTTTGTTCCCCGAGCCTCAAGAGCTCCTGATTCGTCATGCGCAGTGGGGTGAAGGCCCAATCGAGAGCATCGATCTCTCCGACTACTGCACTAGTGACAACCACGCTGTCAAAGCCACCCGCTACATCATTGGAGCCCGCCGCCTCAGTGATCACACAGTCAAGATCCAGACCACCTACGAGGCGTTGACTAGCTCTCTCGCACCTGGCGACTTCATCAAAGTTGCGCTGGACTACACGCACTACAACCAATTCGTCAATGGCGCCGTCACCGGCGACGGCAAGCTTGTGTCGTCCACCCCGATGTCCGACGGCAGCTACACCGTGCTGTACTGGACAGGCGAACAAGCCGCCGAGGTCGTGGAAGGCCAGCTGCAGGTCACCGGCGACGGCACAAGCGCATCTCCTGCCGGCATTGTCTTCACGGTGAAGACCTCCGAGATCGTCACGCGCACGTACCGCATCGACTCCATCACGCCCTCCGAGGACGGCTACCAAATTGAAGCAGTGCATACTCCTCTGCTAGAGGATGGCACGCTGCAGCTCTACGCTGAGTGGAGTGATCCTTCCTATTGGGTGACAGTCTGATGGCGAGTCTTCCAGCACTAACGCCTACGGCAATGTCTTTCACAGCACCTGAGTTCCCGGTGAAAGCAAACACGTCACTCAGTGGTGTCGTATCCCGCCGTTTGTTCGGCAACCGAGGTTCGCGTGCGACGCTAAGCCTTAGCTACGACAACATTACAGATACAAACGCCGCTGAATTTATAGCTAGTTGGACTGCCTCGAAAGGGCAAACTAATGAAATAACGATACCCACAGAAACCTTTGCTGGTGCCGACTCAGATCTCGTTGCTTACCTTGAAGCTGGCGGTGATGATCTTAATTGGCACTTCGCTGAACCACCGCAGGTTGCACGTGTCGTGCCCGGCATCAGCAGCGTCCGCGTCTCCTTAGAAGCCACCCGCGACGCCTAGCTAAGCTGACAACAGCTTGGAGCGAGTCTTGGCGGTCCTTACTGGTAAAAACGGCGCACTGCAGTGGAATGGTGCCACGGTGGGCAAAGTCCGATCGTGGTCGCTGAGCATTAACAAGGACGCACTCGAAACCACCAGTCTCGGGCTCAGTGATCGCACCTACACCCCGGGTCTCCGGGGGAGCACTGGCAGTGCCGAGCTGATGTACGACCCGAATGAAGGCCAGGCCGCTGCCCTGCTCAACAGCATCCTCAGCAATGACGCATCTGTGGCCCAGTCAGTGGGCTTCGTACTCGATCAAGCCGGCGGTAAGACCTTGGGCTGTACCGCATTCTTGACCGGAGCTTCCCCCAGCGTCAGCGTTGGCGACATTCAGGTCTGCTCTGTGACCTTCCAGGTGTCCGGCGCCTTATCTGGTGGCTTCTGATGGCGGTCCTTGGTGTCAACGGGATTGTCAGGCTCCGTCGCGAAGCGCCTGACCCGCTGGTGCTGCCCCAGGTCGCTATGCGGCCGGACATCGATGTGTTTCTGGTGCGCAATCAGGACTACTGGAACGGGGACGAAGTACGGCTGTTCTCGCCAGACGGGCTACCTCTGTCCACCGATGCGCTTCCCAACGGCGTTGGCTGCTACTTCGGATCTGTCTGGGAGCTAGGGAGCAACCGTAACCATGTGTCTTCCGAGAGCGACAATTATTATCAATCAGATTCCGCTTACTTCTACAATCGTGGTGCTCCTATCAACAGCGCTACTTACTATATCTATCGTGATCAGCTTGATCGCATCAGCTTTTACACCACCCGTGCCGCCGCTCTCGCAGGTAGCACTGCTAACCGTATCGACCTGCGCTCCCTGGCGTTCGACTTCCTTGTCGTGTCCGCCGCCGGTACTGAGGAGTACGACAACGCTATTGCCGAGTGCGTAGCCGCTGCAGGCGACTACCGCTTCAGCGATGTCCGTGATGAAGTCACACTGGCCAGCATCTGTGACTATGCCCCTTTGTACGAGCAGCCAGTAGCGGGTACAACCGAATATGACAACGCCGACCTGCAACCTCGACGTTGGATCAATGGGTTTCCTTGGTTGATACAAGGGCAGCTGCAGCAGTGGAGTATTGAGCTTAATGCGGAGAATATCGATACAACTGCAGTCGGGCAAACCTTTGGAGATAACATTAAATCTATTGTAAGTGGTGGCGGTAGCTTTGACTTTATCGTAGAGCGAACAACCAACGAAGGTAGTTATGACTCTACGGCTTTAATGCAGCTATTGCTGCTGACGGAAAAAGGGTCAAAAGCAGAAGCTGAATTTTATATGATAAACGCTAGACCTGAATCCTGTGGGCAGTTAGCACCAGGTGATCTGTACTATAAGTGTGATATACTAATTACAAACAGTGCTGTAAACACACGAGCAGATGAAATCATTGTGGGCACTGCGAAGTTCGTGACCACAGGATCCATCGAGCTTAAGATGGGCACATAGCATAGGTGTATCCGTGGCAGCCATCGTTCTCCCTGGGCAAGCCGGCGCGATCGACGACATTGATGTCACGCAGGCTCAATTCCGCGAACAGATCGCTGCCATTGCCGTAGCCGCCCGTCGCTACTCCGGCGGTACAGCTCAAGGTGTCAGCACCACGTGTCTGTACGTCGACCCCGAGATCGGCACCGACGACTGGGAAAGTGGCGTGGCTGACGGCACTGCCACACCTGTTCTGACCAACCAGCAGATCACTGCTGGCTATTCCAAGACAGCGCCGTTCAAGACGCTACAGCGTGCCTTGATCGAAGCCGCACGCCTCTCCATCATCGCAGGCGTCAATAATGATCTCTACGACCGCGTTGTGATTCGCGTGTCGCCCGGGGAGCACATCATTGACAATGCCACAGCAGGCGCCGAAACCGTCAGCTCGTGGGGCTCTTCGTTCTCGCCCACTGCCGAGAACCTTCGTGCTTTCAATGGCAGCACCATTGGCGTGATCCTGCCGCGTGGCGTCAGCATCGTCGGCGAAGACCTGCGCAAGAGCGTCATTCGTCCCAGTACGGTGCCGGCGCCCAATCTGAACCCGTCTACAGAACGCGGCGCGATTTTCAAGGCAACGGGCGGCTCGTTCTTTTTCAACTTCACTTTCAAGGATGCGATTGGCATTACAACGTCGCATCACATGCTGTCGGCGTTTGAATTCTGTGGCGATGCTGAGCTGACCGCGTATTACAACAAAATTGCCACGGCATTTGGACTCAACCCTTCTGATATTGGCATCGTCAATCCTGGTGAAACGCAAATCACCACGGTCTATCCCGACGGCACTGCAACGTCTGCTGTTGACTCCACACGCGGTAGTTCGCCTTATATCTTCAACTGTTCGCTGCGCTCCGACTATGGAATGTGCGGCATGTTCCTTGACGGTGATAAAGTCACCGGCTTCAAGAGCATGGTGGTGGCACAGTTCACCAACGTGTCTTTGCAAAAGGATATGAACGCTTGGGAGGTTTACTCAGGCGGCAGTTGGAGCGTTCCTGCTAATTACGCTGCGTACATCGCATCGAATATCAATGATGTTCGTTATCGCATTGCGGGCGACATCAACCATTCGACTGGCTGCTATGAGATTGACTACCGCAGCTTCGGCTTTAAGTGCATTAACAACTCAATCCTGCAAGAAGTTAGCTGCTTTGTGATTGGCGATGCTGTTCACCATTGGACAGCAAGTGGTGGCGAATGCACCATCACTAATAGCAACAGCAACTTCGGCCTAACTGCGCTGCTGTCTTCTGGCTTCCGTGGCATTGGCACTGCTGGTGGCGCCTTCACGCAAGACCAAGGCTTCCTGATGAAGGAACTTCGTCGTGCGTTGAAAGTGCGTACTGACGGCAGCAACATTCGTCAGATCACGATTGGCACTGTCGCTTCGTATAACAGTGGCACAGGCGTCATCACGCTTGATACTCCTTTTGACCCTGACCTGACCTTCGGACGTTACGGCTACAGCTTGAAGCAAGACGACTACATCTGGATCGAAAACCGCAGTCGTGACACAGGGCCTGGTTATGTGCCAGGCGACAAGGAGGCATCGAGTGCGATTGACGTGAGGGCCAAACTTGCTGCTACGCCTTGGGCAGAAGGCAGCCCCACACTGATCAATGTCAATCCCAGTGGTGACTTAGCAATCAACAATATCACCACGATGGATCCTGCGGTGCTTGTCGGTAACCGCGTCTACATTCGCCGCTTAATTGATACACGCACGCCAGATGAGCGCAAGTATTCGCTGGTCGTAGAAAACAGCGCACCTGCTTCCACCCGTCGTCCAGTGGGCAATTTTGTCGTCCGTTTGGGCGGTAAGAGCAACGTTGCCAACCAACTGGATCCAACCAATGGCGCGGGGCAAGTATTTCTTGTCTCGGAATCGACAGTCAACAACACCGGCGGCGTTTCTACCAGTCGTTTTAGCCTCGTGCTGCGTCCTGGTGACTCCGCCACGAGCTTCACTCCAGATGCGTACTACCGTGTTGGCACACCTGCGCTGAATTCCAACCGCGTCTATCGCTCCAAGCGCAACGATAGCTATTCATCGTTTTCGCTGGATGAATGGGAACCGACTCTGCCGATGCTGACAAATGAGCGCGGCATCGAATCGTTGCGAATTGCAATCGGCCCTGAACTGCTGATCGACAAGGATCTGTCTAACGATCCTGACAGCACCGATCTTGGTATTGATCAAACCACGGATCAAGACATCTTAAATCAAATCTATAGCTCCACGGACTACCGAGGCGCCTATGACTTGATGACTGCTGTGGGCTATAGCGCCGCTGATGCACGCTCCGTACTGGCGCTGCAGAACACTGCTGAAGATCGTGCCTGGGATCCATCGGCACTTGCGAGCCCTGCACCGAGCGGCAAGCTCAGCGCTCGCGGCTACTGGCCACTGGAATTCAACCGCCCGAGCCTGATCCGCGCCTTTGGGCAAGCCTACGAATGGGCAGGCCAGGGCAACTATTCCAAGGCAATGCCTAAGTATCAAGTGACGGCATTGACCGACCAACACAAGGTGGACTACTTCGCCGTCAACCATATGGGCGGCCGGGTCTACAACACCGGATTCAACGAGGACGGCCTGATCGTTCAAGGCGACACGATCAACGATCTCGGCACCAATACTGTTGTTACCACTGAAACTGCTGGTCTTGGCGCACTTGGCGGTGATCCTGATTTCCCAGCAGTGCCGACCAGCTTCGACACGCTGACGATCAACCAAGAATTTAATGCGCTGCAAGAGGCGACGGTCAATAACTTGACCATCAATGGCACTGTTGAGGGTTCGCCAACTTTTGCGCCAAATGTATTGCCCGCTGCAAGTGCTGCCGTAGCCGGCATCATTGAGCTTGCCACGGCTGCTGAACTTGCGCTGTTTGAAGATATCAACAAGGCGGTAACGCCGGCAACGCTTGGTGCCATTCGCGGCGCGTCTGATGGCTTGGCATCGCTTGATGGGACGGGCAAGGTGCCGATCTCGGAGCTGCCGAGTATTCCGACAAGTAATCTCCCGAGCGCGTCCACTACAGCGCAGGGCATCATCGAGATTGCAACTAACACTGAGGCGGCAGCATATAGCGACACGTCTCGCGCATTGGTGCCGAGCAACCTTGCTGCATTGAGAGCTGCGGCCAACGGACTTGCAACGCTAGATGGCAGCGCTCTACTGCCGACAGATCAACTGCCAGAAATCCCACTGGCAAACATCCCGACGCTGACCAATGCCAAGCTTCCCGTACTGGAGCTAGCAAAGCTGCCGACGATCCCAGCAAACAAACTGCTGACCACACCAGTTGCTTGGACGGCTGGCAATACTAACTTTGACCTAAGCGCTAATTTCACTTTCACGCATACAGGCACCGCCACCTCACTGGCACTTGGAACGCCTGTCACGACGGGATACATTGGAACGTCCGGCTTTATCTATATCACTAATGCCACTGGAGTGGCACTGGTCGGGATTGATGACGCCTATTGGAAAGGCGCCGTTAATACTTGGATTAATCCAACCACAAACAATGCTGGCCTTACGGGCAATTTGATTATTGGTTACTACATCGCCGCTGCAAATACAGTGGTGTACACCGCATCAATGGTGAGCTGACATGGCAGGCAATTCAGTACCAGCTTTCTTTGGCGTACGAGGCAGGACGCTAAAACCTGTTTCCATTGATGTAACTTTCACAACTGACCAGTCTGGATCGATGCGTGCCTTCGTGGCATTTATCTCTAGCATTTCGACGATTGTCGCACTTGAAAACGCGCTTACTGCTCAAGGTGTTGGCATTAGCCAAGACAATCGCTACTCGCTTTGTAGCGGAGCAGGAGGGATTGATTCACCACTTGGCGCCCACGACGAATTGGATGAAATTGAATACTTTGTTACCGTTGATAGTGTGCTGCAGCGATGGGCGCCTGGCCCCGAAGTTGTTGCGGGCAATGTTCTTTGGCCGTCACTAAGCGCTAATGCTGGCAATGATACGGAAGACATGGCCTTGGCTGCGCATTTGATCGCAGGGGGCGCTAGAGAATACCAAGCAACTGCGCAGCGAATTATTATTGCAGCGGGAGATCTTCAATGTAATTACCTAGAAGATGTTGTTGATAATAGTGTCGCGCTAGCAACTCTTACAGCCGAAGCCACGGCGCAGCGCTACATTGGCGTCCACGCAGTGAATATCGCTTTTACGGAGCCCGCTAGTGCAAACCCCGTGCCGCCTGGGGATGTATTCGGCTTTGTTTACACCACTGACTCCGTTGGTACTGCTATTTATTTAGATGGCAATACTTTACATTACAGGGAAGGTGTGGATGTATCCAAGGTGACCCTTACATATGCCGGATCCACGGGTGGATATGGCCCAGACCCAGGGCAAGCGGATGAAATTCTCGCATTTGCCGAGGCTACAAATGGAGCGATTTATCGCCTTGCTTTAACTAATACAACTGCAGGAACTGAAGCGCTGGGCGTGTCTCTTGGTCAAGTACTTGGCCAGTACCTATACGCTACGGAGTCATAGAATGAAGACACCGGCCCATGACCGGCTTCCATCGGCTCGATAGCCATGTCCCTGCAGATAGAACTCAAGAAAAGCGCTGTTTCGCAGAAGCAGCCTTTTCCCAGTGACCTTGCCCTTGGCGAGATCGCGC
>Ga0099848_1000327_pt1 | contig 21819 bp, 23 predicted proteins | sample CB_VirMetaG_3_FD_78179 | JGI IMG/M metagenome (GOLD analysis project Ga0099848, IMG submission 78179) | Freshwater to marine saline gradient viral communities from Chesapeake Bay - CB_1508_1S Viral MetaG | ecosystem: Environmental > Aquatic > Marine > Coastal | place: USA: Chesapeake Bay...
AAGCATTTAGAAGAAGTTGAGAAGAAAAAAGATACCGTTCTAGGTAAAATTGATAAACATATTGCCAGACTTCAAAAGGAAATCAATGCCCATATGAAAGAGGCTACTGAAATTCCTGAAATGTCCGAAAAACATCATGAACTTGCCGAAAGAAAGATGGCAATGATTAGAGGATTACGTGACAAGCATAAAATGGTTAAAGCTGCTAAAAAACAATTACCTGAAATCGATGAGAAAAAAAAGAGGATGAATGAAAGTATCTTAGGTACTATTGCTCTAGGCCTACTGCTGGGGCAAGGAGGGTGGTGGTTGAAAACCAAAAAAGAAAAAATAGCTGCAGCTGATAAGAAAAAAGCAAAAGAAAGAGAAAAAGCTGAAGAGGATGCACGAAGAGTAAAAGCTGTTGAAGATGCGAAAAAAGTCTTAGAAGATCCTAAAAATAAAGAAACGTTAGATAAAATAAAAAACGATAACGAGATTAAACAATGGATGAAAACCCTAGATAATAATTACAAAGATGATTATTCAGATTGGGTAAGAATGGGAGGAGGTAACTCGTATAGTGATGCAGGTATGCCGCCTACTTGGGGTACAGGTAAGGAAAATGAGACGCTAATACAGAAAGTAGAAGATAAGATAAGAAGCTATCCCGAAGGAGAAAACATTCTAAAAGCAATGAACCCAAACAGTAAATTTAAATATTCAGCTCAAAGCCTAAGTCAAAAATAATGGAACAATTTGCAACCTTTATCGGAACCTTAATGCAAAGCCGTAACCAGGCTCACATCTACCATCTTCAGACTGCTTCTTATGCCCAACATAAAGCACTTCAAAAATACTATGAAAATATTATCGACCTGATTGATGGACTTGTAGAAAGCTACCAGGGAATGTACGGAATCTTACGCGGATACAAAATGGCCGGCACTATCAAAGAAGATGATAATCCAATTATTTACTTTGAAGGACTTTGCAAGTTTGTAGATGCAATCAGACCTTCTTTACCACAAGACGGATTTTTGATAAACCAGTACGATGAAGTATCAGCATTGTTACAGTCTACTAAGTATAAGCTTAAATTCCTCCACTAATGATTGACGAAAAAAAAGGTACATGCTGTAGCAAGTGTGGTCACATACACGTAAAGGGCACTAGTTGCCCTAAACCCTTTTTAACAGGAAAAAGTCACTGTAGTAGAAGAACTGACGAAATGCATACTATGGCCGATGACGGTCATGATGAGTTTCACCAAGTAAGAGCCGATCACGAAGAAAGCTATGAAACAGAAAACTTCTGTACTGCCTGTCTAATGGAATACTTGATGGAGTACGAACATAAATTAGAAGAGGCTGAATACAGAGGACGTAAAGTAACTCTCGGTAAACCATTTTTAACACCAGGAGGCCCAAAGAAGAGATCAGTATACGTTAAGAATGCAAAAGGTAATGTAGTTAAGGTTAATTTTGGTGACCCTAATATGAAAATAAAAAAATCTAATCCTGCCCGTAGGAGAAGTTTTAGAGCAAGACATAAATGTAGTAATCCTGGACCAAGATGGAAGGCTCGTTACTGGTCCTGTAAAGCTTGGTAGTATGATTAAATTAACCGATTTATTATCTGAAGCAAAAGAAGAAAAAAAACCTTTTGAAGAGTTTGCTGAAACTAGAGAAAAGGGCGCCGAAAAAATAGCTAAGAATGCTAAAGAAAAAGGCGGTTTTTCTATGCTAACCTACCATCACTTTATTGTCAAGCTACCATACTACAAAAAAGCAGCAGAAGGAAAGTTAGATTTTGAGAAAGCTAAGAAAGAATATCACGAGCTTGTTGAAGAACTTCACAAAGCTACAAAAGGTGATATGAAAATACAGCAAGTAGAGTTTCAAAGACTTGTCGGTAAGATAGAGGTGTTAGGTGAACTTCTTATCAAGAACAAAAAATGATCAAGCTCGGAGATATACTAAACGAGATTATCGAAGAAAAGGATGATCGTTGTCTTCGAATTGCTCGCCGTAAGTACGACAAACCTTCTGCCTACCGCTCTGGTGCTATTGTAAGATGCCGTCAAGGTAAGATTTGGAAAGGGTTAAAAGAAGAAGATTTAAAAGATTCTATAAGCTATACTAAGCCTAATTTTGAATATGAATGGGAAGAAGCTATTCGCTATCCTGAGTTCAAAAAAATGGGCAAAGAAAAGTGGATTAATTTAGCCAATCAAGGACATACTGTACGTTATTCTGATATTAAACGCGTACTTGGAAACGTAGATTTAGATTTCGATAATTTAGAAGATGCTAAAAAAGCACGATTTCAAAAAGCATTTAACTCCGGGGTTATTGAACACCCTATTGCTGTTAAGTTTAAAGATAATGACTACGATTTAGTAGCCGGAAACACCAGAGTAGCAGGATTAGTAGCTCAAGGGGTAGATCCAGAAATCTGGATTGTTGATCTAAGCAATCTACAAGAGACTTTTCTTTTCGAAAAAGAATCACTACATAAATGGTTTTCAAGACAAGGAGGTTCAGGAGGTTCGAGAGGTTGGGTTGATTGCAACACCTGCAGAGAGGTAGACGGTAAGACTAAATGTAAGTCGTGCGGCCGTCAAAAAGGCGAAAAAAGAGCTAAATATCCATCTTGTAGACCAACTCCTTCTGCTTGTAAAGACCCAGGTAAAGGTAAAAAATGGGGTAAGACAAAATAAATGAGACCGATAGATAAATTCATATTACACGTTGTACGTAACTGGCCTGGTCTAGTTAACGAAGCCTACAGTGTAGGAACTTTGAAAAAGTTTATTCAAAAATTTAAAGATGAAGCTGAAGATCTAAATATTAATGTCACAGATGAAGATCTAGAAAATTATATTAAAAATTTTGATAAGGGTAAAGAAAAATTACCTCCCGATCAAAGAGATTTAGATAAATGGTCTATTTCTAAGCTTATTAAATTCGCAACTGCAAGTCCTGGAGATGAAGCACCTGAAGCAATAGATATAACCCCGGATGTAGTCTACCATAATGATGACAACAGTATTGTAGTATACAACGGAAGTAGAGAGGGTAATTGTATTAGATTCGGAAAAGGAGAGAAGTGGTGTATAACTAGAGGCTCATATGCTAACTACAGGTATAGTGAGAGTAGAGGAAATCCTACTTTTTATCTAGCGAGAAACACTAATCTGCCTAATAGTAATAAATTAAGCTTTGTTGCAATTCAAGTCAGAGATCCAAAACGGACTAGTGATTCTGCTAGATACGTCTATACTAATAGAGAAAATTCCCCTCACGAGTCTGACTCAATGAGCCTAGAAAAATTAAAATCTGAAGTACCATGGCTCAAAGAAATACCCAATCTTGAAAACGTTCTAAAATACATACCGTTATCGACAGGTGAAAAGGTTACACAGCAATATAAAAATAATCCTGTAAGTTACAGCGAGTGGACTAAGCTTCCATTCTCGGTCAAAAAACAATATCTAGTTGTTAGAAAAGATGCTAGAGAGGTAAATAGTAATAATCGAATCTTTAGCGATATTGACGACAAAGATTTCGTAGAAAATCACTTAGCAAAGTATTCAGAAATACTTAATTTCGTAGCTACTACCCCCAACCTAATCAAACCGACTCTCCTAATAAAATCCCTAGAAAAGTTTCCCGACTCGGCAAGACGCTCGATAATGGCAAACCTCTTTGAAGAGGTCGATCAAAAGTATCTAGCATCTTCGTTCTTACCTTTTGAGGTTAAAAAACTTTTAACAAAGTTAAAAAAATGGAAGTTAGAATCTAACGAAAGATTATACGTTACCAGGGATGGTGATACTATTGTTAAATTAACATTAGGCGATGATTTGAATATGGGTTTATATCAAGCCGAAGATGACTACCCTAGCGTAAAACTTAATAAAAGAACATCTAAGTATCTACTTGACTACCCGGAATTAAACACAATACCTCTATCTTTGTTAGTGAGCCTATCAGAGAAAGGTGCTATTGATTCTAATGTCCCTAGAAAAGTTATAGATGATGCTAAAAAAGATCCTAACTCAACTCTTGCAGTCAAAGAAACAGAGGACGGTAAGATCGTTATAGATTCAAGTACGCTCTCGGCTTACAAGTTAAAAGGTAGTAATATAAGTTCAGTACCGTTTACAGACGAACAAGTACAAGATGTATTTAAAGACGCTCAAGAGAGTAATACATTTAAGAAAAACACACTAAATCTGTTTACAGGGCCGCTTAGAAATCTCCCTACAACGATAGACCTTAACGCTCTTACTAATATTATAAATTCACTGCCCTATAGGGAAAGAATCATACCGGTAAAACCATCCTACGGTGAACCTGTAGAATCTGTAGGACTTGTAGATCCTGAAAACGGTAACATTTTCTTTATGAATGCTGACCCCGAAGAGGGAAGAGACTTTTACACTACTACGAGGTCCTATGACGGAAATAAAACAACAGGTTCAGAATTATTACAAGCACCGCAGTTTGAAAAGTATTTTGATTACTTAAGAAGTAGAGGAACATTGATAGGGGATGAAACTTTAAGATATATTTTAAGAAGCCTAGGAGGTAATAGGAGAGTTATCCAAGGTTTTTTAACTTCGAATCCGCCGTTAGACCCAAATAACGTTCTTATCCCTGTAGCAGATCAAGGTACAGTATATCTACTTAATACAGCCAATCGCCGTCAAAGTTACAAAGTGTCTCCTAACACGGGTAATCTAGTTAACGCTATATTATCACAAAGTAGATACGATCAACTATTACGCACTGCCCGTCCGCAACTAGCAGCCCAAGAGCCCGTCGCTCAACAACAACCTGCACAAGGTCAACAGCCTGCCGCGACTAGATGGCAACAGCCTGCACCAATCGGCGATATCGATATTAGGAATACAATGACAGATTTGGGAGCTGCAGATCAATTTAGACAGTTACCGCCGGCCGATTTTAGAAGGTTAAATATAACTAACGGTGCCCCTCTTAACGTAAGGGTTGATGGCGGTGCACGCCGTAGAAACCAGTTATTAGGAAATGCCGGTCAAGTCACTCGAGCCTATGCTGCCCTGACTAGTAGAATTTACGTAATTAGACTTGCAAACGGTCAAAATGTAATTTCTATTAAGGTATATCCAGGTAATAGAGAGTATTTACTAATTCCAGGACAAAGAGCTTTACAATTAAACGAACCAAGAGACTTATTAACAGCCCTTCAGGCCCGTAATTTAGCAGAAGCCCGTAAGTATTTAATTAGAAGTTATATAGATACTAATCCTACTAACCTAGAAGAAGTTAAAAAAATATTACGTAAGTATGCAAGCAAATAATATGAATAAGAAAGTACTAGTAGAAATACTACGCCGTATTGTAAAAAAGACTTTAGCAGAGAATGCTCCTGCACCGGCTCCTTCTAGACCAAAAGAAAAACCGGATGTAGCCGAACCGCCTGCTGAAACACCGGATAAACAAGAACCTCGCCGTCGAATAGGTAACCCTGATAAAGTAAGAAAACCGGGGGAAAAACCTATACCAAATCCAAAAGCTGAAAAAGGTACAATGAAAGAAGCTGAAGTATTGAGTAAAATTGTTAAAAGATTTAAATCTAAAAAGTAGTGGGACGTCTTTTAGAAATAGAATACGAAAAGATATTTTCACCTAAAACGATAGCTGCTTTAAAAGGCAAATCAGGCGAATCAATGCGTCAAATGCTTGGCAATAAAGACTTAATACAAGCAATGATGCAATCCCGTGAACTACTAGGAGAGATAATAGCAGCTGAAAAAGATTATCGTGACGAACTAGAAATGGTAGCCGCACAAATTGTTACTGATGCCTACCCTATTATCGATTATGCAAATATAAAAATTGACGGTAAGATCGTTGACATGGGGGATATAAATCTTCAAGAACCTCCTCCAGAGGAAGATCCTGCATCACCTGATTTCGGTGAAGATGATCCTGAAAAGTTAAAAGCTAAACGCCGTATTATTAACGGTATCACACAAGGTGCTTCTATTAGAGGTGCTTTTGGTTTTATGCTTTTTAAAGAGTACTTAGATCAATTAGATCCAACACTAGTAGAAAAGTACAACGAAATATTGAAACTATCTTTCGGTGTTTACGATAACGAAGATGCAATCGCTATGATGCTTGCTGCATTCGCACAAGGGATGAAATCTGGACCACAAGGCGGTAAAAGTGAAATGGAGTATGACGAAGAAAACGGGCAATTTATTATTAAAGCTAGAGCAATTTGCTTTCCAATGCTTGTACATGAAATTGTAAAAGGATTGTATGAAATCGTAGGTACAGAAGGATTTAGTTCTGATCTAGAAAAAAACAAAGCTGTAGTTAATGCCGTAGATAAATTATCAAACGAACCAGAAGATCTTAGATACGGTAAGTTTATTTATGATGCTATATCAAATCTATATAATCACAGTGATGTAGACGATGCACGTGTACGTGAATTATTTTTTACCTCTGTCTACAAGTTACCTGATGATGAATTTTTTCCTTTTGTAGAAAATGCAATTAACGGCGAATTAACGTCTGATCAAAAAAACTGGGCTAAAAACGAACTAAAAGATATTCTAAAAGACCTTAAAAAAGATGATACAGGGCTTGAAGATTTAGATGAAGGTGTTCACGACCCCGTCAAACCTGGAATTCTTAAAAAAAGACTCGGAAAATTATCCTGTTCTAGAGTTAGATCGGCTAAATCCAAGCTAAAAGACAAAGGAACTCATTACGCAAAAGCACTTCAAAGGTATTTAAACTACCATTGCTAACTATTTATTACTATGATAAAGCTAAAAAACTTACTTCCAGAATGTAACGAATGCGGACATGATTGGAATCACGGACATGATCATGAAGCCGGCATGGCAAAGAACGAGTTGAGAGATATGATCTCTAACGCCTCTAAAATCGACCATATGGTAGGTGAAGGAGATAACTTACCAGGTTGGGTTTCTGCTTATATATCACTTGCTGCCGACTATATGCATTCAGTAGCTGAATACCTGGCCGGTGAATCTAGTAGAATGCAAGAACCAGGTCCAGGATATGGAATGATGGAAGCTAAGAAAAAGCCTTCTGCTGGTCTTACAAAAGCACAAAAATCTGCTGTATCTAAAAAAGCACATGCAGGAAAAGATATTGGAAAAAAAGGTCCTGGATTTGAAAAAGTAGCCAAGGCTGCTGAGAAAAAATATGGTTCTAAGGAAGCCGGTGAAAAAGTAGCCGCTGCTGCTATGTGGAAAAATATTAAGCGATAAAAGGATGGACTTAAGTAAATTAAAAGGACACGTACCTGACACAGTTATTAATCAGATTCCTGAGGTAATGACCAAGTTCGGTATCGACACTCCTGTAAAGCTAGCACACTTTCTTGCACAATGTGGACATGAATCAGGCGGTTTTAGGGTAGTAAATGAAAATTTAAATTATAGTGCAAAAGGATTACAAGGTATATTCAAAAAGTATTTTCCAACTCCTGTCCTGGCCGAACAATATCAGCGCAAGCCTGAGAAGATTGCAAACAGAGTGTATGCATCTAGAATGGGTAATGGGGATGAAGCATCAGGTGAAGGATATAAATTTCGCGGACGCGGTTATATTCAGTTAACAGGTAAGCAAAACTACACAGCATTTGGTAAAGCAATCGGTGTTGATATTGTTGCAAATCCTGACCTTGTCGCTACAAAATATCCTTTATTATCTGCTGCATGGTTCTTCAGTAAGAACTGTCTCGGTAGGTGTAAAGATGCATCAGATGCTTCTGTATTATCTGTAACAAAATGTGTAAATGGCGGTACCATCGGACTTGCCGATCGTCAAAAACACTTTAAAGAATATTATCATTTATTAGCTTAATATGACGAATAGAGAGATTATAAGAAGGTTAATACTTAACGAAGTTGAAAGAATGGAACCTGGTGTTCAATCTTTTGAAGATGACCCTATCAACTTCATCTTAGCTAAGTATCCAACCCTTAGAAAAACCCTGGAGATGTTAATGTCTCCTGCTTTTAAAGACTATATTACAGGTATATACATTATTGCACCCAAGCCTACTACCTTTAAAATTGTTCTTCATAACGGACAGAGCTTTATGCTTACCTTCCTAGGTAAAGCCTACGAAGCTAGAGTAGCAGGAAAAAAGTTTTACCTGCAGACAATCGGGGAAAGAGAAAGAGCTACCAATGCTATTGCACGTCTATTAGCCGTTGGAAATCCAATTGAGACTAAGGGTCCTGAAGGAGAAGAACAAGTAGCCGGTGAACCAGAAGAAGCTACGGAAGAAACACCGCCAGCAGAAGCTGAAGCAGAAGAAACAGAAGCTTAAATATAAAGCCCTCCAAAACCGGAGGGTTTTTTGTTGGATTTATGAATAATTTTTCTTATTATTAAGAAAACCTAGAACATGAGAACACGAAGTACTGTAAAAATACTTAATACCGTTTGCGGTAAAACAATCAGCTACCTACAGACCGACGGACAGCCTAATAGGATGCATTCCGTTGACGGACCGGCCCTAATCTATGCCGAAGAAGAAAATAAAGCTCCTGAATACTATCTTTATGGAATTCGATATTCAAAAGCTGAATGGAAAGAACGTTTATCTCAACGTAAGTCCCTTCCGGCAACCGACCTAATGATGCTTGAATCTCAGTACTAAACTATTTATTAGTAAACGATACCATGGTATTTAATCTACAAAAGTTCTTGGTAAAGAACAAATTAACTGAGCGTTCTAAGTTGAACGAAGAGGATAATACCGGAGGAATGATAAAAACTGATGCAGAAAAAGAGGAGATGGGAGCCGAGGAAGGAGACGAAGAAATGTACGATCCTGATGTCGATAATCCTTATGCAACCGATCATGTAACAGACGATATGGGACGCGCCGAACCTTGGCCTACTCAAAGAGCAGCAAGTGATACAGAGAAAGATATCGATAAAGAACCAGCGCCAACAAGTGTTAGAACAGATAGAACTACTAAGAATCTTCAAACAAAAGAACTTAAACTTAAAGCTCTCGAAGATCAAAAAGACGCATTATTGATGCAATTAAAAAGCGGTCAACTTAGTCTTGATCAGTATAAAGCTGCTATCGGTAATATACCAAACCAAATTAAAAAATTAAGAGTCGATATTCAACAGGCCTTAGAACCTGAATTAGACGACGAAGAATTAGTTTAAGAGGTTATAAACACGGATAAATGTCAACCACACGTGCAGCCATAGGTGATGCAATTAAGCAAGAATTAATAAGGTGTAAACAGGATCCTGTATACTTCATGAAGAAGTATTACACCATTCAACACCCTACTAAGGGTAGAATGACCTTCAATCTCTACCCATTTCAGGAGAAAGTTCTAAGATTATTACAAAGACACGATTATACAATCATTAATAAGTCTAGACAGTTAGGTATCTCAACTCTAACTTCTGCTTTTTCTCTTTGGATGATGTTATTTGAACAAGATAAAAACACTCTTGTTCTTGCTACTACTCAAGCCACGGCCAAAAACATGGTAACCAAGGTGAGGTTTGCATATGATAACCTACCCACTTGGATGCAAATGCCTGTATTGGAGCATAACCGTTTGAGTTTACGTTTAAAAAACGGTTCACAAATTAAAGCCGTATCGGCTGCTACAGACAGTGCTCGTTCAGAAGCGGTATCACTATTAGTAATAGACGAGGCCGCTTTCATTGATAGAATTGAAGACATTTTTACTGCCGCCCAGCAAACACTTGCAACGGGAGGTCGATGTATTGCTCTTTCTACACCAAACGGTGTTGGTAACTGGTTTCATAAAGAATTTACTCGTGCACAGACAGGGGAGAATAAGTTTACACCTATCTCTTTACCGTGGACTGTACACCCAGAGAGAGATCAAACCTGGCGTGATGAACAAGACGCAGCACTAGGTAAAAGAAATGCCGCTCAAGAATGTGATTGTGACTTCAGCACATCAGGTAATACCTTCCTTGAACCTGATACATTAAATTGGTACCAATTAAACACAGTTAGAGAACCTCTCGAAAAGAGAGATATGAATCACTCCTACTGGCTTTGGGATTATCCAAATGCAATGGCTACCTACATAGTAGTTGCTGACGTAGCAAGAGGTGATGGACTTGACTTTTCTACCTTCCACGTCATAGAAACAGACACTATGACCCAGGTTGCTGAATTTAAAGATCAATTAGGTACAAAAGATTTTGCACGTAAATTAGTTTCAGTAGCAATTGAGTGGAATAATGCAATGCTTGTAGTAGAAAATGCAAACATTGGATGGGATGTTGTTACAACAATTCAAGAAATGGGGTATCCAAACCTATACTATTCACCTAAATCAGAAGTAGTAGGTACCCAAATTGAACTTTATGTAGAAAAGTTTGATAGAGGCGATGGAATGGTACCTGGATTTAGTATGAACCAGAGAACACGTCCTCTTGTTCTTGAAAAAGCAAGATCATTTATAGAAGAAAAAAGTGTTACGATTAGGTCTCAAAGATTGCTCGATGAATGGCGAGTATTTATCTGGAAAAGCGGTAAAGCACAAGCACTTCAGAGTTACAATGATGACCTCGTAATGGCCTACAGTATTGGGCTTTTCCTACGCGATACAGCAATACGTTTCCGTCAAACGGCTATGGATCTGGCTTACGCAAGCCTAAATAATTACACACGAACTCAAAGCGAATTTCAAGTTTACACACCAAATAATAACCAAAACCAGCAAAATCCATGGCAAATGCCTATTAACGGTCAACAGGAAGACATTGGGTGGCTACTTGGATAAAGATATTTATTAGATATGGCAGATCAACAACCACAAAGGAACCTATTTTCGACGCTTAAACGCTTGTTTTCCACTGATGTTATCATCAGAAACGACGGCGGAACCTTAAGAACTGTCGATGTAGACCAGATTCAAGTCGACGGCGTACTCCAAACTAACGCACTCGTCGATCGTTTTAACCGTATTTACACTACGTCTACTTCTTACGGCGTAAATCTTAACCTTTCACAGAACTATCAGAGTGCAAGGGTACAAATTTATGCCGACTACGAAGCTATGGACACCGATCCAATCGTTGCTTCTGCTTTAGATATTATTGCCGACGAGTGTACTCTTAAAAATGCACAAGGTGATGTAATTCAAATCCGCTCATCAGATGAAAACATTCAAAAAATCCTCTACAGCCTTTTTTACGACGTGCTCAACATTGAGTTTAACTTGTGGTTCTGGATTCGAAATATGTGTAAGTATGGTGATTTTTTCCTTAAACTAGAAGTAGCAGAAAAGTATGGAGTTTATAATGTAATTCCGTTTTCGGCCTACAATATTGTACGTCTTGAAGGTACAAATCCTTCAAATCCATCAGAGGTAATTTTTAAGTACGACCCAACTGCTGCATTAGGTGCTACTGCAGGTTATTCAACATCATACCAAAATACAGACTTGGGTATTACGTTTTATAACTATGAAATGGCCCATCTCCGTCTTATTGGAGATGTGAATTACTTGCCTTATGGACGTTCATATCTTGAGCCTGGACGTAGACTTTATAAGCAGTATGTTTTAATGGAGGATGCGATGATGATTCATCGTCTTACTCGTGCACCTCAACGTCGTATTTTCTATGTAAACGTAGGAGCTATTCCTCCAAATGAGGTTGAAAACTACATGCAGCGTATGATTAACAAGATGAAGAAAACACCTCTTGTTGATCAGAAAACAGGTCAGTATAATCTTAATTATAACGTGCAGAATATGCTTGAAGACTTCTTCATTCCTGTACGCGGTAACGATCAGTCTACACGTATTGATAATGCACCACCTCTTGAGTATAATGGTATCGAAGATATCAACTACCTACTTAATAAATTATTTGCAGCCCTTAAAATACCTAAAGCATTCCTTGGATACGAAAAGGATTTGACAGGCAAGGCTACATTAGCTGCAGAAGACATTCGCTTTGCACGTACTATTGAAAGAATACAACGTATTGTTCTCTCTGAGTTGACTAAGATCGCACTTGTTCACCTTTATGCACACGGTTATGATGACGAGTCGTTAACTAATTTTGATCTAATGTTAACAACTCCTTCTATCATTTACGAGCAAGAAAGAATTGCTCTTATGAAAGAGAAGACTGACCTAGCAGCTCAAATGATAGAAATTGGATTAATGCCAACTGACTGGATCTACGATAAATTATTCCACTTCTCTGAAGAAGAATTTGACGAGTATCGTGATTTAATTATGGAGGATAAAAAACGTAAATTCAGAATGACTCAAATTGAAGAAGAAGGTAACGATCCAGCAGAAAGTGGACAGGCATACGGTACACCTCACCAAATCGCTTCGATGTATGGAGGATACGGATCAGCACCTCTTTCTGGAAATAATGTTCCGCAAGGTTACGATGAGACCAACCCGAACGAACCTACCAAACTTCCAGGTCGTCCAGAAAGTAAAGTATCGCTTATTAACACCTCTGACGACCCTCTCGGAAGGGATAGAATGGGAGTATATGATCTCAAGTCAAAACCGAATACAGGTGAAGATGGAGCTAGTTTAAAATCCAAATTTACCGGCGGAAGCCCTCTTTCTCTTAGAGAAAATAAGAATACTACAGTAGCTGCTTACCTTACTAACAAAGCTGCGCTAGAGGCTTATAAAAGAAACAAAAGGGTTAACATATACGAAGAAGAAAAAAAGAGTCAATTATTAGACGAATCACGTATTAAACCTGATTCAGATTTAATCTAACACGTTGATATTTATTAGTAAGCTAATTAGCGATGATTAAACATAGCAAATACAAAAATACTGGTATTTTATTTGAGCTTTTAGTTAGACAAGCCACGGCCGATCTAATGTCAAATAAAGATCCAAAAGCTGTTAAAATCTTTAAGAAGTACTTCACAGACACGGAGTTAGGAAAAGAGTACAGCCTTTACAACACTATAGCCGGTACACCAAAACTTACAGAATCTAAAGCTGAAATACTAATCGGAACTATTGTTGAGCAGGCAAAAAAGCTTGACAGAGTAAAACTCGATAAAGAAAAGTATAATCTTATCAGAGAAATTAAGAAACATTACGATCTCGACGATTTTTTTAAAGCTAAAATCGACAATTATAAGATTCACGCTTGCGTTTTTACACTCATTGAAAGCCAGCTTTCCAAAAAATTTTCAGATACTAAGCAGATCGTTACTAATAAGTTAACTCTTCTTGAACATATTACTAAAGAATCCCTTACAGAAAGAAAGGTTGCCTCTAAGGTAGTTGAAGAATTTTTGAAAGAAGATAAAGAAGTTAGAATTCTTGCTTACAAAATTTTAGTTGAAAAATTTAACGAAAAGTATGCAAGTCTTTCTGGAGAACAGAAAGATTTATTAAAAGAATATATTAATAACGTTTCTGATACTAAGAAACTAAGAACCTATCTCAATACAAAATTGCTCGAAGTTAAGACCGAGCTCGTAGACATTAAATCTAACGTAGGAGATAAGGTTCTTCAAATAAAATTAAATGAGGTTTTGAACTTCATTAAGCCTCTTGGTCCAAACGATTCAATTAAGGACGAAGTTTTGATCGGCTTGATGCAGTACTATCAATTGATCAGTGAGCTCAAAGCCGTAAGATAATGAATAACCAATTTGCAACACAATTTTTACGGGAAGAAGAAGATAAAGCTAGCGATGTAGTACACAGTATGCTAGATCAACTTGGTGCTGATGAAGAGCTCATTGCCTATTTTGTAAAAGCTGTTGAACTGGGTTACTTAACTCCTGAAAGAGCTATTGAAATTTTTAAACAAACTGCAGGACTAGAAGAGATGACAGGATCGGGTGCAGTAGGTGGAGGTAGTACGACAGGTGGCGGCACAACAAACGGCGCTACTTTCACGCCAGGTACAGGGGAGCAATATGCTTCCACAAAAGCTTTTAAAGGTACTCGAAAGAAAAAGTATCAAGAAGATGCCCCTCGTCTTGCCGGATCTCCTACAAAAACAACCAAACAGGGTGCAAAAAACCTTTCTGCTTATTCTAGTGTAGGTTTCACAAAAGCACCTTCAGCAGAAGAAGCTGGAAAAAAGATTAAAGGCGTACAAGTAAAAATGCTCTGGAAAGAGGGTCAAGCTCCGGCTTGGGAGCAAATCGAAAAGTACGTATTGATGCTTGCCAAACACCACGGTTACGGGCAAGATTACGTTAATTATATGAAAGCCGCTCTCGAGCAGGGACTAATCAGTAAGCCAGAAGATCTGGAAACTACAACTGCCGGATACGGAGAAGCTTTAAGAGAGTATATTAACGAATCACGTGCATACTCCCGGTTTAAAAAACAGACTGCTATCAGATCCAAGGATCAGCAAATGCATGAGGCCGTAAAGATGATTCACAGTAAACTCGAAGAAGTATCCAAGCTTGTAGAATTTGCTCAGCAAATGAGAACTGAGCTATCTGAAGGTGAAAATACTCTCGAATATAAGCATAATACTAAAAAGATCTTTGAGAAAATCAACTCTAAAGTAGTTGAAGTATATACAAAAACTAGAGAACTAAAATAAAGTCATGGCAAAAGCAAAAGGTGGAGGCGACTCCAGAAAAATCACCTTCGGTAAACGTAAAACAGGTTCGGCAAAAAAAAGTTTTAATAAACATAGTCCACGTCCAAAAGCTTACCGAGGACAAGGAAGGAAACCTTAACGATATTTATTATTATGAAAAATATTCAAGCTCAATACCAAGACCTTCTAGAAGGTAAGATGTCCAAAGCAAATTTCATGCGTAATGTACGTATGCAATTTCCACAACATGTATCTCCGTCTACGTCTTTTGACGATTCTGTAAAGATTCTAAAAGGAAAACGTATTCTTTCTGAAGCTAAAAAACCAGAAGGTGTTTACGGACATAATCCAAATGCTGAAACAGACGAATACAGAGGTATTGATCATTTAAACTACTACCAGGTTTACCACGGTATTCAGTACGAGCTTGCCAAAATGCCGGAAATTACTGATGAAAATTACATTAAGGCTAGAAAGAAGGTAGTAGATACTATTATGAAAGATCCTGATGCTTATAAAGATTTGCAGCTTGCAAACTTCAAAGCTGTTAAGGAAATGGATGAGGATCTTGAAATGAAAGAAGTAAAAAAGAATAATCTTAACGACAAGCCAAACGAAATGAAAGTTGTTAAGAAAGATGTAAAAGGAAATACTCAAGATAATCTCGGAAAAAAAGAAGCTAAAAAAGCCAAGAACGGTAAGGGTCTACAGCATATGACTCAAACTCCAAAAGGAAAGTTAGAAGCATTTACTACGCCGGGTAAAGAGAAGGTAATGGCTCTCAAAGAGCATATCCTCGATGAAATGACTACCCAAAATCCCCACCACGAAGATCTTCACAAGGGTATGCAGGTGTATAAAAAAAAAGGTGATTCCGGTCCCGGAAAAGTGATCGAATTTGACGGTCATACTGCTACAGTAGAGTGGGAAAACGGTAAAGTAGAAGATGTTCAAAAGAATATTTTAACTAAGCAAGAGCCTAAGAAAGCCGAAGTACCTATGCCCGATAAGCCACGTACAATGGTACAATGGAGCAATAACGAAGCTGCAGAAGAAACACCAAAACACAAGATTATAGCTCAATTGTTAGGTCCTGATTTTTTCTTGTCTAAAAAACCAGAAAACCAATGGGACGAGAAAGACCATGATTTGTTTAATCGTCTTTCAAAGATGGCTCAAGAGACTGGAAAAATACCTAAATTGCAGACAGAAGAGTCAAGAGAAGAAACAAAAGAAGAAAAGATTAAAAGAGTAAAAGAAGGAATTCTTAAAGCTTTAGAAAAAGAAGGGTATGCAATAACTACTCAAGGAGGAACTACTATTAATACTGGAAAAAATTCTGCACAAGGAATAACTCAAGCTCGTGAACTTGAAAAAAGCACAGGAGATCAGCTTACAGTAGTAGATACAAAAACCGGTAGAAAACAACAAGCTTAATATGAGCAAACAAGTCTTAATAGAATATTTACCTTTTACACCCCTGCCTAGACAACTACACGAGGCTAGGATGAATCCTAAAGCACCGTTAATTGTAGCCGGACTCGTACAGGCTGCCGATAAGCCAAATGCAAATAGACGTATTTACGATTACGATACTCTTGCCAAGCAAGTTCAATTGTATATCGACGGGCCAATTAAGGAGAGAAGAGCATTAGGTGAATTAGATCACCCTGAATCTTCTGTTATTAATCTTAAGAATGTTTGTCACAATATTAAACGTCTTTGGTGGGAGGGTAAAAATTTAATGGGTGAATTCGAAATTTTAGATACCCCTTCAGGTAATATTCTTAGAGAATTATTTATGAATAATATTACAGTAGGTGTTAGTTCCCGTGCAATGGGATCGGTAACACCAATCGGTGAAGGACTTGTTCAAGTAGAGGACGATTTAGAATTAATCTGCTGGGATTTCGTTTCAACTCCATCTACATACGGTGCTTATGTAAAGCCGGTAGCAGGATTGAATGAATCTTATGATCCACGAGGTGCTGAACAAAGACAGAGCAGTATAAATAAATTAATTTCAGACATTATTTGCACCCAGAGCGGTGTTTGCTGCATTAAACCGTAACAAAATGAAACAACAACTTAACGAAATTAAAAGACTGCAAGAGCTTGCAGGAGTTGTTGAGAACGAAGTAACGTCTATAGACGATCCAAATATACACGATGACGTACCTTCCGTTAGACTTACTATAGACGACGAACATGGCAGGGATACAATGTACGTAGAAATTAGTGGATTTTTTCACGATGAAGGAAATGGTAAGATAGCAGTATTAAAAAATAACCAGCCGTTACAAGACCTTCTTGCAAAAACTTTACAGGCAGAGTTTCAAAAAGCGTTCAGAAAAGCCGTTCACGGAGTAACAGGTAAACCTTTCGGCATAGATTAAAAAATTTTTACTAAGAATCAAGGTTTTCCGTACAGGCCGGGATATTTATGAACGTATGCCATCCTAATATGGCATTTTGTATTCTATATACCCTTATATTGCTACCTTACTAATTAGCAATTTCCCAAACAAATTTCAAGATGGAAAATCAAGAATTGTTTAAGCAAGCAATCCTTGACGCAAAGGCTGTTCGTGAGACTGCTATGGCTGCCGCCAGAACTACACTCGCCGAGCATTTTGAGCCTTTTATCAAGGAGACTATGGAAAAGACTCTTACTAACGAAGAGGATGACACCATGGAAGAGACTCTTGATATGGAGGAAGCTAAAACTGTTCATCAAAAAGATATCGATGCTGAGAAAGCCGGTAAGAAAGTTACCAAAGATATCGAATGGGATGATAAGCACAAACACGAAGCTTTCGACATGGAAGAGTCTACATTAGACGAAATCCTAGCTGAATTAGACGCTCTTTCTGAAGAAAAAGTTGAAGAAGGAGATGACCTAGAAGAAGGTCATGTAAAGTCTGATGGCTACGATGGAAAAGCCGGAAAAGGCGGAACTGGTTATGGTGAGAATGCCAAAGTATCTCATGGCGATCACAAACTTCACGAAGCTGAAGAAGAGGACGATGAAAAAGAAGAGGAAGACGACGAGGCTGAAGAAGCCGGCGAAGACCTCACTAAAGACATCGAAGCTGGTGAAGGTACAGATGAGCAAGAAGTCGTTGATATCACTGTAGGTGAATTGAAAGACATCATTCGTGATGTATTCATGCAATTACAAGGTGGTGAAATGGCTCCTGAAGCTCCTCTAGATGCTGACACCGATCTTGCTGCCGATTTAGGTGGCGAAGAAGAAGAAGAGGTAAGCGATGAAATTTCACTTGATGAAATTCTTGCTGAACTCGAAGAAGAGGAAGATAAGAAAGCAATGGAAGAAGGTGCTGCTGCCGGTGAAATTCCTGGCGGACAGATTGATCCACATGCTGGTGACGTTTACAAAGTTGAAGAGGTTAAGAAAGAGCTTAACGAAGCCGTTAAGACTATCAAAGCCCTTAAGACTGAACTAAACGAAATCAACCTTTTCAGTGCAAAACTTCTCTACGTAAACAAGATCTTCAAAGCCAAGAATCTTTCCGAAGCTCAGAAGACAAAAGTGATCAACGCATTTGACAGAAATGTATCTGTTAAAGAAGTTGAAAACACTTACAAAACTTTACTTGAGTCTCTAGCAAATGAAACTAAAAAATCTTCACTTAGAGAGTCTGTAGGTTTCGCATCAAAACCAATCGGTAATGCTCCAGCTCGTCCGATTGTTGAAGCCGATGCTTTCGTATCACGTTGGCAAACGCTTGCTGGAATTAAATAATAATTTTTAACAAACCTAATTTTTTCAAAATGTCAAACTTAGTTCAATCACTTCTTGAAAGTGCTAACCCTTACCAAGATCAACTTGGTGTTAGCCAAAGACTTGCTAAGAAGTGGGCCAAATCTGGTCTACTTGAAGGTTTGAAAGATTACGATCGTAACAACATGGCCGTAATTCTTGAAAACCAAGCAAAACAACTCGTACTCGAGTCTTCTACTGTGGGCGGTGGCGCTACAGCAACTCCTCCAGGCGCTAACTTCACACCAGGTAATGGTGAGCAGTGGGCCGGTGTTGCTCTTCCACTTGTTCGCAAAATCTTCGGACAGATCGCTTCTAAAGAGTTCGTTAGCGTACAGCCAATGAACCTTCCTGCTGGTCTAGTATTCTATTTGGATTTCCAATACGGTAACAACATCCCTAAGCCTTTCCAAGCCGGACAGTCTGTTTACGGTACTTTGAACCAAACTCCAACTAGCGGATTCGGTAACTTAGCCGAAGGCGGTCTTTATGGAACTGGCCGTTACGGTTATTCCATTAACCAGTTCTCTGCTTCTGCCGGAGTAACTACAACTGCTACTGCATCTTTCGATCAGGTTAACTTTAACGCTGATTACTCTGCTTCTATGGCAGCTAACGAAATCATGCAGATTGCCGTACCTACTGCTTCTTTAAGCGTTCCTGACCTTAACGGTATCCGCGCTTTCGAATTAAGCGGTAGCGGTGCTGCTGTAACACCTACAACTACCCTTAATGAGTTCACAACTCTTAGCGGTGGAAGTATCCTTTTCTATGTTAGCGGTACTCGTCCTGCTATCGATGCTGTAACCGGATCTATCTGGGTATGGTATAACAAGCAGACCAATTTTAACCAGCGTGGTGATTTCGAAGATGCTCCAGCTGACGTTCCAACTCCATTCTCTAACCCGAACGCTGCTTCTGCTGAGCAAATCGTTATCCCTGAGATCAACGTACAGATGAAGTCTGAAGTTATCTCTGCTAAGACTCGTAAGTTGAAAGCACAGTGGACTCCAGAATTCGCTCAAGATTTGAATGCTTACCATTCTCTTGATGCTGAAGCTGAATTGACTGGTATGCTTTCTGAGTACATCTCTCTTGAGATTGACCTCGAGATCCTAGATATGCTTATCGAAAACGCTCAGACAGTTGCTAACTGGTCTGCTCAAATCGGTCAGCAAATCAATGCAGCTGGTACTGCATATGTAACGAACACTGCTGGTGCTTACTACAACCAAATGTCTTGGTTCCAAACTTTGGGTATCAAGCTTCAGGCTGTATCTAACAAGATCCACCAGTTAACTCTTCGCGGTGGTGCTAACTTCCTAGTATGTTCTCCAACTGTAGCTACAATTCTTGAGTCTATCCCAGGATTTGCCGCTGATACAGACGGAGCCGCTGATACTATGAAGTACGCCTTTGGTGTTCAGAAGATCGGTGCTCTTAACAGTCGTTACAAGGTTTACAAGAACCCTTACATGACTGAGAACACAATCCTTATGGGCTTCCGCGGTAACCAATTCCTAGAGTGTGGTGCCGTTTACGCTCCTTATGTACCATTGATTATGACTCCTCTAGTGTACGATCCTCAGACCTTCACTCCACGTAAAGGTATCATGACTCGTTACGCTAAGAAGATGATCCGTCCTGAGTACTACGGTAAGGTTTATGTTTCTGATCTTCAGGTAGCTGCTGCTAACTAATCAGTAACTTAGATTAAAAATAAAGACCGGCCCCGTAAGGCCGGTTTTTTTATTGATCTATATCCGGAATTTTATTTAAGAAGCCTCACTATTTATATCAAATAGGTGTGCATGGATCAAACAACAGTTTCAAAAAAGAAGAAGTTAAAGAATCCTATTAAGTTCCAAGTTACGCTTAACGAAGAACAGAAAGCTGCAAAAGCAGAGATTCTTAGAAACAAAGTAACGGTTTTGAAAGGAGGTGCCGGATCAGGTAAATCGATGGTGGCAGCACAAACAGCACTAGATTTACTATTCACACACCAAGTTGAAAAAGTAATTCTTACCAGACCTGCTGTAACTGCCGGAGAGGAATTAGGTTTTATGCCTGGTGATAAAGATGCCAAGCTTGCTCCTTATACAGCGGCCATGTATGACAACATGTATAGGCTCTACAATAAGGAAAAGATTGACAAGGAAATTATAGAAGGCAGGATTGAGGTAATTCCGGTAGCGTTTATGCGAGGTAGAAACTTAACAAATTGCTGTGTAGTAGTAGATGAGGGACAGAATATTTCACATAGACAGATGGAATTAATACTTGGAAGATTGTGTGAAGGTTCAAAAATGATCATATGTGGAGATACTGCCCAGATCGACTTAAAAGACAAAAAAATGTCGGGTTTTGGTTTTATATGTAATAACTTAACGAGCGTGAAAGGTTTTGCAGTCGTTACTTTAAAGACAAATCATCGCGATCCAATCGTTGAAGATATTTTAAAAATATATTCAGATCATAGAGACTAAATAACATGGCAAACCCAGTAATATACGACGGAACTCCCGGTCCAATTTCAGGAAGTACTCCATTTGGATTTTACGATAATGACCTCGAGTATCAGAACGACGGTCCAAAAGTAGCCAACTATTGTGCCCGGAAGCTAGGTTACCCTGTACTTGATGTAGAACTAAACGACCTTAACATTTATGCGTGTTTTGAAGAAGCTGTATCAATTTATGCCGAAGAACTTTATCAGCTTAAAATAAAGGATAACTATCTTACTCTTGAAGGTCAACCTACTGCATCTCTTTTAAATAATACTGTCGTTTCACCTAACCTAACTAATATGGTTAACATATCTGAAACCTACGGACAGGTAGCAGGTGTGGGAGGGTTTATAAGTTGGAAAAGTGGATCGCTAGAATTAATATCTGGACAGCAAAACTATAACGTATATGACTGGGCAGTAGCATCACAAAGTATGGATCCTGGAGATAGAATTGTTATCCAGAGGGTAATGTACCAAGCTCCTCCAGCAATCTACGGATACGGATATGGTGCCTATTACCCACAACTCGGAGGTTCGGGTGCATGGCCTGGTGATTGGGGCGGCTACGGCGGTATGGGATACGGAGGAAATAATAGCGTAACCTACTATCCTGTATTCTGGGATATTCAAAGAATACAAGAGTTAGAAATGTCAAATGACGTACGTTTACCTGAATGGTCGTTTGAATTGATCGGAACAAATTTAAGAATAACTCCAGTACCTCTCGGAGGTAATTACGGCGGCTATAGAGATTGCGTATCTATACAGTATGCTTTTCAATCAGACTTGATGTCATTAACAGAAAACAGCCCGTACGGTAACAATCAAGGGCTTGTTGCAAACCCGTCTCTTGCACCTTATGGTTTAATTACCTACTCAGATATCAATCAACCAGGTAAGCAATGGATCAAAGAATA
>Ga0099848_1000330_pt1 | contig 21779 bp, 30 predicted proteins | sample CB_VirMetaG_3_FD_78179 | JGI IMG/M metagenome (GOLD analysis project Ga0099848, IMG submission 78179) | Freshwater to marine saline gradient viral communities from Chesapeake Bay - CB_1508_1S Viral MetaG | ecosystem: Environmental > Aquatic > Marine > Coastal | place: USA: Chesapeake Bay...
TCTGTAGTTAAGCCTTTAAGTACCTGTCGCAATCCTTTGCCGCCGGCATATCCTACAACTTCAGCTGTTGCCTTAGAACCAACGATTTTCAAATCACTAGCAGTATCCATTGCGCGCACAACTTCATCCATGGATTTGGCAGCATCATCTGCAAATTCTTGAAGCGGTTTGCCATATTTAGCAACTATATCATCCAAAACACGACCAACCCAACCCACAACTGCGCGACCACGCAAGTTTCTAGCAATATCCACTAATCTGCGAATTCCGCTTCGTACGGCACTTGAAGCTCGCTTTGCAAAGCTTTTTACTGCTTCCCTTGCTGCTTTATTTCGAGCTAAGTATGCTGAGAATGCTTCGCGTGCGCCTTTGGACCACGCCTTAGGGCCTTGCACAATTAAATATTGTAGGGCGTCAATTCCAGTTTTGCTACCAATTTTTAATCCTTTAAATGCTAATTTAAAGCCGCCTTTAATCACGCTACCAATTATTGGTATCACTGCAATCATTGATAACAATGCTTCTAATTTTTTGCCGCGGGCCCAATACCATATGCCATTAATTATATCAATTACATCACCATATCCTGGAATTAATCCTGCCCAATCCAAAACACTTTGAATTGAATCCTGCCATCGGTCTGGAGAACTATCATATTCTTTTTGATTTTTCCACTTCTTTTCATAAGCTCTTTTCACGCCGGTAATGTCTAACCATAACGCTCGTAAAAATCCTGCACCTTTATATGGATCATAATTTTTTTCTAAAAATTTATTGTTAAATGTAAACATTAATGTATAATCATTAGGAACGCCGGTTAATATTGGAGCTCCTTTTTCTAATTCCGAATATATTGAAATTTTATTGCCTGTTACTTTATAGGTAAATGCTGATTCTTTTGCCATTGATAGCGTTTCTGGCATAATTGTTACAGTATCATCAGGGTGAAATCGCATAAATGCAATAGATTTACCTTTATTATCTGTGCATAAAATTTCATAATCATACCATTGATTGTCAGCATTTGATTTATCAAATACATATCCCGCACTCATACGATCGCCTGTATCGGCTTTATCATATTGCGGATCTTGCTCTACAATTTGTTTAAAGAAATTATCAGCTGTAGTATTTTTCCATTTTTTAAACGGAGTTGCCTTATCATATTTACCAGTTTTAATATATTTTAATATTGCAGCTTGCTTATTATTTGATATGAAATTATAACTTTTTCCTAAAAAGTCTTTTTTTACTTTTTCAGATGATTTTAAAATATTTAAAATTTGTTTCTTATTTGATGCAGCAAACCTCGAAGCAGCGCCTTTTGCAAGATCGGTACCGATTTTAGGATTCCCTATCATCGGCAGATTTTGTTCATTCAATGGTTTAATTTCTGTATCGTTTAATGGACCAAATCGCAATTCGTGATATTCTCGTAAAAATTGTAATATGCGAACATGTTTTTCCATGTCAAAATTAACTGATGTATTGTTTGCAGATAATGCGATCAATTGTGGTTTTAATGATGATTCGATAATCAAATCTAATGATTTCATACTATTATATACCTTTTTTAATAAATATGTTTACTTCCAAAAGAGTTGGACTAAAATAAGTGATAGCGCTAGCAATAACGATACACCCGTTTTTAGATTAACGGCTTCTTCTTTAAATACATACGTCATTACAGTAAATACAATTATTCCCGCAACAAACGAAGTAAATCGACCTGGCCAAAATTGTCCGCCAAATCCGGATACTGCATAACGTGTTGCTTCCATGAATGCCCAAGTTATAGGTACTCCCAGAAACATCAAAGCCAATTTGTATGTTCTTGCCCATTGCCATAGCAAAGGACCATTAACTTGCACCCAAACAACAATTTGTCCTAATAGGAATATTAGTATGGATGTTGCAATATGTTTGTAATTCATTTATAAAGATTTCAGCATTGCAATCATACGAGGACATGGATGAATATCCGATTTATCCTTGCGATATGAATTGTGCGTATATACACCCGCTTCTCCTTTCAAAGCCCGTGTCGATATAGACCACATATCTTCTTCTCGGTATGTTAAGTCAATGCCGTAAGTGTCTCGCCAATATAACAATAAATTTTTAACTGATTCGATCTGTGCATCTGTATATGCATGATAATATTTGTGACCTTTATATGGAGTCTCTAATTCTGTTACCTGATCTGCAGGTACTTCTCTATCCACATAATTGTAAAACTTATCACCAACTTTATCTAATGGCCCCCAACTGCAAATTTCAATTCCAATTGAAGTTTTGTCCAATGCCTTGTAAGGTACGCCTTTTGATTTAAATACATCTTGTTTGAGACCCAAATGATATCCCCAATACTTAGATGAAAATGCTTGGCAAATTTCTCCATCGTATGTATCTTTTGATACGCCCTTACCGGAAATAACAACACAGGTAGCAATGCGACCTCTATTATCATTTTCCCACATCCTAATTGTGCCCGGGCCAGATGAATTACCCGCTGTATGATGTAATACAATTTGTTTCTTTTCCGTAGCTACTTTAACGTATTGTGTAGCGCTTAACGGAATTTGTTTGATTTTTGATGTGTCTAAACTCATTTTCTTGAACCTTTATGTAGGTCAATTTTATCTAAAATTTCTACTAATAATTTTGCTTCAATGAATCCTGCCATCGATGCATTTTTTAATGCACTAACAATTTGAAAGAATATGAATGGTAGAATAATAGTTTCACTTAACCAAGATGTTCCAGGAAATCCTTTTTCTATAATCAACAATGTAGTTAAAAATATAATCCAAACTACGGCCGTAATTAAAACTTTAATTGCTTTAAATGTTTTAAATCCTTCTCGCCGCGTTCCAGCTATTATACCAAATACGCCATCTAATGCTACGGTTGCTACTATTGCTAAGTATTGTTCTGCATTATCCATGGTTAGATTTAGCAAATACGTGCAAAGAAAAGAAATTGTTGTTGCTACAGACATTAATATTCCTGTTTTCATTCTACTCATACCTTTTTCATACAGTTGGTTCATCATCTTGTTTTTTTGTGTGTTTGGAAAACTTGTCTACTACAGTTCCAAACATAGCAGCAATAACAATATATTCAATTGCATCAACTAAATATTCTACTGGTGCAATAGATTTTGAATAAAGTGCATTAACAAACATCATAACAAGCAAAGCCAAAAATCCAACGAATCCAATCACGCGTTTAGATGAAACATCACCTGAACGAGCATCTGATAACATGCGTTGAAAAAATGTTTTGCTTTTCTTCAATGTATTCCTTATGTTTAATAACATTTGTTTCATTGATAAATATGTTCTTGTTTCAGTTTAATTAAATTTTTTTCATATGTTTCCATAGAAATAATTGTAATTTTTAAATTGCCTATTGTAAAGGTGCCAATTTCTCCGGAATCTTGTATGATTGCTGATAAATTTTGTATAACATCAAAATCTTGTTGAGTAAATCGTTTGCCATCAATTTCTATAACAATGTTATCATAATCATATCTATCCAATTGGGTTAATGAATGACATCGCTTACGCAAATCAATTAACGTCTTTGGTTGTTCTAATGTTATATATTTCATCCATTCTGCATCAGAGTATATTCTATCGCCCCATGGTTCCAATAAATGTAATAATTGATCTGTACAATTTTCTACGCGCAATGCAACGTTATATTTTGGTAATATAATAGGATGCTGCCATTCGTCATTTTTAATCCAACTACCCCATTTACGAATATAATTTCTGCCAGCTTTTTCTGAAACTTGTTTGAAATAATCATCATCGCGGCCAACTTGTTCCGTCCATCGATGGCCTCTACAAGTTAAATGATATACAAATGCATCTCGACTCTGAATTAATTCATAGCCAGCTAATATCCAACGTTGAAATATATCCGAATCTTCATATGGAAATGGCGCAAATAATGGATCATGGCCGCCCATTGCTTGAAAATCTTTTTTATAAAGAATCCACGGTGCAAACATACCTTTAGTTGTCTTATCTTTAAATTTATTTTGTAATTCATCACAATATTGTTCGAAACCTGAAATATTTAACGAATCAAAATCCATTCCAAAATCCATAATGATTTTTTCTTTACCCTCAGGATGTAATGGCGGTTCTATACGGGTTGCACAGACAACTTTTCCTGGTTGTAAGTGCTTTAACATGTTTTCAATATATAATGGACCAATAATCATATCGGCATGTAAAATACCCACTATATCGTTTGTTGCGAGGTCGATTCCTTTATCATATAATATAGTATGACCTACTCGATCTTCGCTTCGAAATGAAATGCAGTCTTGTTGTTGAATCCATTCCCAAGATTCATCCGTCGATCCATCATCTAATAAAATAACTTCGGCTGCAGGTGCATGTTTTTGAATACTTGCATATACATTCTTAAGATGTCGCAAGTTATTGTAACTAGGAATTACTAATGTTATCATAATTTTTGAATTGTTAATGCCCATATAACATTGGGCGTGTTAATATTGTAAACTGAATAATATTTAGGATCATTGATTTCCCCAGTCATTTCATCCCAGTTTTGAAAATCGGCTGAGTAATAAAAACTTTCATTGGAAATACGAAATTTATGTTTATTTAAAATGTTTTTAATTAACGTTTGACGTTGTTGGTCATATGATCTAAGAAATGGTTCTCCCGATTCTTCATAATTCATATATGGACCAGCTGGCAACGTTATAATGAGTTTAGAATCTGAATTTTTTAATAATTTACACGATTTTAATATACCTCGGATATCATGATTCCAATAACAAATATCATCTTCTATAAGTCCATCTGCCATTCGATTACCAGCAAACCAAAATCCAAAATGTTCAAATACCGATACTGATATAATATAATCAAATAGCAATGATTCATCAAACTTTATGAAATCGCATTGAATATGTTTCCATGTTGTGTTTTTATGCAACCAACTATCCTCTGGAGATTCTAATATATCAGTTGTACATACATTGGTAAATCCTAATGCATGAATTGTTTCACTAACACCCTCTGCCCCTCCAAATCGTTCTCCTACAACTAGTACTGATTTTGTATTATCCGTTAATTGATTTGCAAAGTATGGGACTTCTACAATTTTAGTTCCGTTCAATTTTATATGTTTCTCCATATGTCCTTAGATTATAATATAATGAATTAAATTGAGAATTCAAAAAATATGAATTCATATATCGTTCTGCATTACTACAAAATTCAGAAACACCAATATTAACTTTATTTTCTTTGAATGTTAATGAATTCATATGAGTAATTGTATTAGTATCAGAAACAATTGTTTTTAAATTATGCGTTTCTGTTAAACATCCAGTATAAAAATCTAAGCCCCATCCATAAATTAATTCATCTGGATAATGTTGTATAAGTTCTAAAACATCTCGTCGAAGCAATGGACATTGAAAATCAATCCAACGAACTTCTCGCAATCCATGTCCCCAATTCCACATTTGTTTCCAATGACATTGATCGATTGATGCATTGATGATACTAGGAGAATATACGGCAGCATCAGATTGTTTGGCTTCTCGTAATGATGTTGTTAAAAAAGCAGGCCCGTGAAAGACCAAGTCATTGTTTAAAAAATAAAGATAATCATGATCGGTTGAAAGAAAATATTCTAATACCGTATTAAATCCGCCACCAAAGAATACATTTTCTTCTAAACGATGTGTTGTTGATTGTGCTAATGATTCGGTTGATCCATTATCAACAACCATTAATTCGCACTTAGAAAATAATGGATCTTGTCGCAATTGCGATACTAAATTATCTGTCCAAATAGGCAGATTGTGATTAAGAGTTGCTAATAACATATTAAAATCTCAATTGGTTTGTTTCTTTACTAGGCATAACTATACCTAAAAAGTTTTTTGCAAGTGTTTCTTCTGTATTGCCTTGTTGTTTAAAATCATTCATTTGTTCTAAATAATGAAATGGCTTGAACCAAGATTCACAAGGGACTAATCGTATGGCTTCTGATGCTAGAACGTATTCGCCATACCAAATTAATTCTCCTGGGATTACTTGTAATAGTTGTTCATATGATAATTCGTTTGGTTCTAAATAATGTTCTCTCATATGATCGAAAACTTTAACAGACCATAAATTCGGACATGTCCAATCATAAAATTTACCCTTACGTCCAAATAAATCCATTATGGTTTTTCTATCTCGTTCATATGACTGTTTAACATTATCTAATAAATTTCCTTTAGTTGCCATCCATTGAAATAAATCTTTATTTTCATGCATGGTTGTATAAGGCGTTTCTTCATCAAACATGAAATCATTAATGAAAAAATCTTTAATAAAATATGAATCGCCATCTACCCATAGATAATTGTTACATAAATTCATTTCACTGAATTTCATTTTAACCAATTGTTGCGTAAACCAATTTTGATCTATAGAACCTTGTATGACATCCTCATCGAATATCATTGTGTAATCCGATGTGCCGATTACATCTTTAAATAATTGTTCTTGATGTTTTGGTATCGAAACATATACTGGAATATTATCTTTGTTATGTTTTGCAGTTGTCTCAATTAACTGTTTAGTATAATGAACATGTGGTGCATGTGACTTAAATAAAAAAACTAAATTATCCATATCAATCAAATAAATTTAAAATTCTATATTTTTCAACATAATGTAATTTCTTTTTAGAACATTGAAAGTCACTATGAAATGCTCGTAACACATCCTCAGTAAAATAATAACGATGTTGCTGACTTGTAAACATTTTCAATGATTCTAATTTTTTATTATATTGGGGTTTAATATCTACATATAAATTAGATTGCCAGGCATCTTGTGTGCTTGGCGTATAATATTGTATCAAACTAATTTTACTATTACGAATCAACGCAGAACCAAACCCAGAAACATATCTATGTTCGAAATGAGAATCAGTTTCATTTGGAAGAAAAATAGCATCAAATTCTTCATCTGTATTCTTAAGTATGTTTTCAATTAAATTGATCCAATTTTCTTCTGTAATATCTTTGATAAATTTGTATGGTGTATTTATAATTTGCAAATTATTACATTCGGCTACTTTCCATACATTTTCAACTTCTTTTAAACGATACTCACCTGTTGTAGCATCACAATCTCCACCTTGTGCTAATTGTAATAAATAAAACTTCGTATCATTGTATTTTAATATAGTACCTAACATACTATATTCTACATCATCCGGGTGGGGTGATAAACATAAAACTTTGTTAAAGTTTAGAAATTTCATATAAATGCTCCAATGTATGAATTTTATTCATGTTTTCTTGATATATAACTTGTATATTTTCAGTACCGAATAAATCTTCGTTTAAATAATCTTTTCCGCCTTGTCCTGCTAGATACGTTGTTGCGCCATATCTTTTACATATATCAACTAATCTAGCATTAGAAGTTAAATTTGTTTCATAATCTTCTACTATAATAGTATCAATATTTAATTTTTTAACTAAATGATGAATGATTGCTGAATTTGTTTGATATAAATCATTTGTTATTAAATTATCCATTTCGGCCAGAATATGTTTGTAGTCTGGCATAGAATTTTTAATTCGTTCCCAATCTTTTTTTGCATCAACATACTGTTTTTTATTGATATATTCTAATCCTTTTTTAACACTCATCGTATTCCACCGTCCATCCATATTAAATCGATTTTGAAATCCATTTTTTTCAAATTGACAATGACCTAACAAAACAAATATATCTGCTTGTTGTATTTTTTGAAAAAATGGATACCAAGGCATAAAATTTGGCTGATGAATTGTAATTATCATATTAAACCTAATTCGAATTGTTCATTATATGGTACATCATCAATGTGTCGTACTCTGCCGCCATAATTTGTTATAAATTTTACAATTAAGTCGTAATTTTGTTGATATAAATGAGCAGGCTGTTCATCTGTACCTTGTCCGTTAAAACCCTTAACGCCATCTTTATGGCCAGCTCCTTTGAAAATTGGATTATATCCACCAGCAGCATCAACGCCTATTAATATAAAATCTCGGTATCCTAAAAATTTAGAGCAAAAAGCCGCAGCGGTGCCGCCAGTAGAGCCAGGCCATTGATCTAAACATGGAACTTGTGAGTTAACTAATCCAGTTCGGCGTTGTTCTTCTAGTCTAGAATTATCACCAGGATGTAATTCGTATAACATAAAATCTACATGATCAAACCATCCAGGAAATAAATTTGCTAATTCACTGAAATGAGTTTCATCTGCATTACATAAACCTTCTAATCTAGCCCAATGAGAATGTAAATAAGATGGCACGATAATTGTTTTTATATTTTGAAAATCTTCTTTTTTACAAAGAAAAAATAATTCTATATCATTAAAAAATGCATATGTAGCTTCTGGAGCTAACCAAATTGTATTATTTGCAGTAGCTATATCATATTTATCTGATTTACTAACTTTGCGAGCGCTAGGCCCTTTCCCTAAAAGTATTAATGGCTTCATAATTTATCTAAACAATAATTGTAAAATTTTCGTATTCCTTCATTTAATGATGTAATAGGCGACCATCCTAAATTTTTAAGTTTTGTATTATCTCCGGTATTTCCATGTTGATCTCCTTCAAGATTGCCAATATTGATTATATTAATATTTGTTTTATTTGATATTTCTATAATGATATCAATTAATTGTTTAATTGAAGTTTTTTGATTAGTAGATACATTGAATATTTGATTATCAGTATCTGTAGTTAACCCGATTATTAATGCAGAAATAACATCATCAATAAAAATTATATCTCTAAATCTATCTAAAGAGCCGGTTACTTCAATTGGATTATTTCCGTTGATAACTTGCGTTACAAATGCAGACACGACACCTTTGGATTCATTTGATAAATCTTGGCCCGGGCCATATGTATTATATAATCGATATATAGTATATGGAATATTTAATTTTTTTATATAGAATTCACCAGCTAATTTAGAAACTCCATAATTTGATAAAGGTTCTGGGTAATCTGATTCATACGAAATTTCATGATTTCCATATACAGCCATTGACGATGAATATATAATTTTTTTAACTGATTTATTTTCTGCAAACCTGCAAATGTTAAGAGTTCCTTGTATGTTCCAATTTAAATCTTTATTTGGATCAATTATCGAACCCTTTCCATATGATTGTGCTGCTAAATGATAAATAATATCGATATCATCTGTAATAGAATTTAATTTATCTAAATCAGTAATATCAATTTGATAATGTTTCGTATTATCAATTTTACCTTTAAGGTCTATCGTAATAACATTATGATTTAATGTTAAAAGTTTTTTTACTAAATTTTGACCAATAAATCCAGATGATCCCGTAACTAATATATTCATTTTGTATATAAATGTTCTGCTAAATCAAATTCAAATTGAGTATCGATATCAATTGATTCTAATTCGTTTAAAACTATTGGATAATAGTTTGGTGTAACAATATTCTTTATTTGTAATAAATATTCTTTAGGCAAAATATTAATAGAAAACGCTATAACATGATAATTTGGTAGATCTTGACTCCTAGGCATTTTTGTTGCATCATAATTTATAGATTTGCCATTGTACCATAAAAATTTTTTAAGTTCATTCACTGTGCATACAGAATCATATTCTTTTGGTAAATTTTGATATATTTGTATACATTTATCAATTGTAGATAATTCAATTAACGGACTAGTTACATGTGCATATAAAATATGATCATGTGGCACATCTTTTGCAACATTTTCATATACTTCATTTATAGAAATTTCATTAGTTGCATAATATAAATCTCGTTTAATAGGAATTGCTCCATTTCGTTCAGCTATTTCTAATATTTCATCAGAATCGGAATTAACATATATTTTTGATAAAAAATTTTTAAGTTGATTTATTTTAATTTCTAATAAAGAACTATTACCAAAAACTTTTATATTTTTATTAGGAACTCTCATCGAGCCGCCGCGGCATGCAATTAAACCTGCTATATCTTTCAATTTAATATCCTCCCCCCATCTACGATAAAATCCTGGCCAGATACATGTGTCATAAATTCAGTAACTGAAAATACAACATTTGCGATATCTTCAGGATATCCTACTTTTCCAATTGGTGTTTTTTCTATAGTTTCATTAATATAATTCCCGGGGAATTTAACAAAATCTGTTATAGTTAAACCTGGACTAATACTATTAACTCTAATAGGACCTATGGCCCGAGCTAAAGATTTTGTCATGTTAATTATAGCTGCTTTTGATGCACAATATGCTATATTACTACCATTAGCTGACGTTCCAGCTACGGATGCTATATTAATTATATTTGATGTAGTATCCATTAAATCGATCAAGTCTTGTATAATTAAAAATGGCGTTTTAACATTAATTGAATAAATTTGATCAAATTCATATTCTGTTAATAAATTTAAATTTGAATGATTTATAAATTTCGTATATGCAGCATTATTAACTAAAATATCTATTTTTCCAAAGTGTTCTTTGATATATTGTTTAATAAAAATCCTAATATTTATATCACTAATATCACCTTGAATATAATGTTTATATTGCGTATTAACTGTTCTACCGTTTCTAATAACAATATAACCATTAGTTTCATATTTATCAGCAATTGCTTTGCCAATTCCTTTAGTTGACCCCGAAACAAATACGATTTTAGTCTTCATATATGTGTTCTACATCAGGTTTAGTAATTGCATATCTAACGCCTGGATTTTTTCCTATACATTTAATTTGATGCCATGTTAATTTAGGTACTACAACAAAGTCGCCGGGCTTTACAATTTTAATTCCCTGCCCATCAATCCACCATTCCCATTCTCCATCTAATATAACCCAATTTTCATCGGCGTCTGGATGATAATGTTTCCTGTTTCCTTCTCCTGGTTGTTGTTGTATTATTACGCCACCAAAACGATCGTTGTATGCAATACGTATTGCCCAAGATCCGTATCCTAACTTATTTCTTAATTCTTCTAAATTAGTTGTAGTTTGATTTTCATAATTATGAAATGTTTTCAAAGAATTGATAGGTAACCCATCATCTTTTAAAACTCGTTTAACATCGCTATCTGATATCACAATATTCCTTTAGTTTTTAAATTTTCAATACAACTTGACCAATTATTAAATTCTATTCCTTTATCATCGATATATGCAACGGCTCTGGGTTTTTCTGCTGTAACTGATGAAATATATTGCGATAAATTATATTTTTCTAACCATTCCCATATTAACTGCGTACCTGTTTTACCGTCAATTAACATACGATCTTGTCTAGCTTTTGAACTAAAAACAATAATAACATATTTTTTTGATAATTCTGCTAAAGCTGCTGCGGCATCCTGTACTGGTTCGTCATATATTGTTCCATCATAAAAGCCTTTAGAATTTTTATGTAAAACGCCATCAAAATCAATACCAATATTAATTTTTTCATCTGGATATGAATGTTTTCTAATTCCTTTTTTCCAATTTAATTTTTTTAAATTTTCTGGTCGATTTTGATTAATTGGGGGTGTTGCACACCCGGAGCCATGTGTTAATTCATATGTTAATAACAACGTTAATACTTCAGCTGTATGATAATACTCTGCTCCTAATTTTACCGTAGAACAATGTTCTACTTTTTCCGACAACGGATGTGATGTAATACATGCGATATTCAAACCTCGAGTATTAGACCACTGTAATGCTTTAATAATATCTTTACTTTTACCTGAAGAACTAATTCCTAATACTAAAGATTTTTCAATTTGTTTTTCAGTTAAATTTCGAGTCATCGCATCCATCCAAGATACCATCCAATCATCCCAATTAGTATCATTTATAAGAGATGTTGCTAAAATAGCAGAACCAGGAGCTTGTGCTAATCGTTGGCCATTGGACAGTCTAGTTATATCAGCAGCTGCATGATCTGCTACCGCCAAATTGCCGCCGTGGCCTAATAAATATATATTTTCGCATTTATTAAATTTTTCTTGAAGTTCTAACCATTCTTTTGATCGTATAACCTCTTCAAATCGATCTATTAAATTTTCATAGTTTAACATATATGTCCTTTTTTATTAATAATATAATATTTTTTTATAAGAAATCCAAATTAAATGCATAATTGATTAATTAACCATTCGCCATTTAATAATTCAGATTTACATTCAATAATCCAGTTATCGAAATTTAATTGAGGTATGTTATTATAGATAATTTCATTTTGTAATCGAAGTTCTTTTAATTTTTCAATATCAATTTTATCTAAATGAATTAAATACAAATCTGGATAACAATCTTTACTTTTTGTTATATCGCCATGTGGCATAAGTTCACAAAAATGCCTACCCGCATCCCATGTTACCTTTTTCCTAGTAATTATAGGTTTATTTTTTGAATTATAATATCGTATATATGATCGCTGATCTTTTAATTTTTTATTTGTATCATAATTAGATTCTTCATCATTTTGTATTATTTCAATGCCAATTGGTCTTATAATTTCTTGTTCAAAATTTTGTAAAACGTCATTTAATTTTTTATGATATAATAACTCATCCATATCTAACCAAATCATTATATCATAACCAGAATCTAATACTACATGTTGAATTTTATTTGAAATATTTCTAGAATGATCAATTAACTGTTGATATGAAGTTACGTTACTAGTTGGATCTTTATAAATGGTAATAACATCATTTGATATGTCATTAATATTAGTTGCAATATAACTATCTAAATTATATCTAGATTTAAGTTGAGATTGTATTATTTCTGGTTCAATAATATTCAATGTTATTAAAATATCTCCAATGTCAAAATATTTTACATGATGGTTTAACCAAAGATCGAATAAATAATTTGGGGAACGATCTAATAACGTAACTAATTTAATTGATCTAGATTTCATTTTATATTTTTTTCGCAGGGGTGCCTATATATACCCCAGGGGTTTCGATATGTTTAACTACAGTAGCATTCATTCCTATAGTAGATAAACTATTAATAGATATTTTTTGTTTAATCGAAGCATTAGTTCCTATATAAACACGATCATATATTTTACAGTTGCCGGAAATTTTTACTCCCGGTGCTGTAGTAAAATAATCGCCGATTTCGCAGTCATGTCCAATCGTTGTTTGAAGATTAAGATGCGTATGTTTTCCTAATTTGATATTTGTAGTTAAAATACAACCAGCACATATAATACTACCTTCTCCTATTTCAATATTTGGATCTAAAATTTCTACCGAATGATGAATATGGGTAAAATATTTTGTTTCTTTTGGTAGTTTTTGAACTATATTAAACCTATCTCTAGGTTCTCCTACTGCTATTATAATTTCATATTTTTTATAATCAAATTTAGATAATGGTAAAATTAATGGATCAGTATCGCTCCAGTATTTGTCATCAACAAAAAAAACAGTATTGATTCTATCTACTAAAGGTAAACTCCAATAAACTTCTCTACCAAAGCCTCCGGCACCTATAATTCCTTTTTTCATTTTGTGTAAATTTCAAATTTAGATAAATCTGGATATGGTAATTCTAAATCTTCATTATGTTTAGGAGTACCATCTGTATTATAAAATTGATTCATAAGAAGCAAACCACGGGATGCCAATTCGGGCATCATATAAAAATTCCAACCTATCATATCAAAATGATCATCGTGATATGAACATTCTCTTCTACCTGAGTATCTTGCTCTTTTAAACCAAAGATATGCATCATGGCTGTCAGTTAAAATAGCACCACCTTTTGATAATTTAAAATGTTTGTAAGGACCAGTAAATGAAATGCACATGTGCGTACCTGGTTTGTACATATTTGTTGTAAATGATAGCGCAGAATCCCATACATTAGTTGGTTCTAATTGATAAGCACCTTTAAGAGTTTTACCTGTAACTGGTTTGAATTTTACTTTGCCGCCGGCATGAATAATTTCACATGGTACCGAAGGGTAAGTGCGAGATGGAATAGTAATTTCAATTCCGCATACTTTTTCATACATCAAAGATAAAAATAATGCATTTGATTGATTGTCTACGGTTACTACATAAGGAGCTCCAGTATAATCAGCTAATGCTTTTTCAAAATCTTCTGTTATTTTATAAATTCCGTTTGCCATTTTAAAAATTTTTAATCATACCATATTCATCAAATATTGGTAATTTACCCCATTTTGATAACCATTTTTTAATATTTTCTGATTCACAATGTTTTTGTCGTTCCGAACTCTGACCATTGTTTTCTTCTAAACGATGACTTCCACGTGCACCAAAATGCCAAACTACAGAATTAGTTGGCAATATAAATCTAACTCCATTTTTTAACATTCGTAAAAATAAATCCATATCTTCCCAAGATGCTGGGGCAAATAATGGATCATTTCCGCCAGTTTCATCCCAAACAGATTTTTTAACTAATCCAGATACTCCTTCGCCTTTAGGTATTTCAATATTTGGATTAATGTTGATAAAATCTGCAGCCCAAGCTTCAAAATACTCTGAATCAAAATCATTATAATACGCCCCAAATAAATTTTTAGGAACTATTGCAGTGCCCGGCCTTTGTGTCAGATTATTAAACATATCTGGTTCAATTCTATGTGAATTAACCCAAAGCATTTCATTCGGATACTTGATATGAATATCCATCAATGCTTTATCCCAATTTTTAGTAACATAAAAATCAGAATGTAAAAACATTATATATTCTGTTTCTACATGGTCAGCACAAATATTCATGCCGCCGCCAATGCCCTTTACCACTTCATTGTTTGGTTCAATTAATAAAGTCAAGTTGTATTTATCTTGATTTTCAAATAACCATTCATTTGTACCATCTGTACAATTCTCTGCGTGTATTATAAATGGCGCGTCCTTATAATAACTATTTTTTCTAACAGAATCAATAGCAATTTTAAGATATGGTAAATTATTCCATGTAGATATACAAAATGTAATCATATTAGCTCATTGTTATAAAATTCAATAAATTATTGTAAAAATTATTTTGTTTTTCTTGTCTTTGAATTGTCTTTGGGTGATATATCGAGTAATCCTCCTCCATGGGTAAGTGAGCAAACTGCTTAAACCCTTCTAATACCTCATGAACTTTATTTTTCCACTCAATAGTATCTACATTTCTAAAGATGCGCCATTGGTAGTCGGGCCAATTAACCCAACCCTCACTATTAACATTCCATCCCCATTTCTGAATATGTGCATCTGTTAATCCTTCAACTGTATTAACTCTGGGTACTAAGTATACATCAACTTCTGGATTACCTTCTAGTATTGCCGGAAGTGACTCTATAATTGGTGTACATGGAATCTCATCAGCATCAATTTGAAAAATGTAATCGCCTTTGCAAAAACTAGTTAATTTGTTTTTCCAATCAGCAAAATGTCCTTGAAATTCTGCAGAATGCCAATTAAATTCTCCATTGATAGACTGTGAACGAAGAAAATTTTCTACTTCAATATCGCCATTAGCTTTATCAAATAAAACTACAATTTCATCTTGATAACGTTTATGTTTAAGCAAAAAATGTATTAATCGCTGGATTTCAATAAACTCATTGCAAACCGTAATAGCATAACTTATTTTCATGCTTCAACTTTCTTTAAGGTTGGTAATTTTAATTTAGGTAAATTTAATTCAACATGTTTTGGTACTGATTGTAATTGTTCAGTTACTATATTTAATACTTTTTCGTATGTGGTAGCAACAGCTGTTTTAGTAAATGTTGAATTTACAAAATAACGTTGTCGTTTTGCTAATTCTTGCCATTTTTTATAATTTTTCAAAACATCTTTCATCATTTTACCTGCAGATGCATAATCCGGAGTAAACCATTTAGCTCCTTCAATTAAAAATTCATTGCGTGCTGATGCATGAATTTCAGTTAATCCACCTGGCAATGCACAAATAAAATCTTTTTTCAAGAAATCTGCTTGTCCTGAGTAATGCGGAGCAATAATCGGTTTTCCAGATGTCGAAAATTCTAATAATGGACGACCAAACCCTTCTGCTTTAGTAAATGATATCATTGCTTTTACTTTTGTATGATTATAAAGAAGATTCATTTCTTCATCCGTTAAATCACCATGCAAAAGATATACATTTGGTAACTTTGCATTTCCAAACATATCTCGGATTTGTGAAATTTTTGATTCGATTTCAAATCGATCTAATACAGAATATGTTGCACCACTTGATTTCAATATAAGAGCAGGAGCATCTTTTTGATTTTTATATGTATCAAAGAAACAATGAATCAATCCACTGATATTTTTTCGATCTTCTCCTAATTGACCTTGCAACCAATGTCCTACTGATAAAAATACCGTTGTTTCTGCAATTTGATCTAATATATCTAATTGTCCAGTTACCGTACTTGTATAAACTGTTTCATCAAAATATTCCGGAATGACTTGTATATTTGTTGTTATAGCTTTTCCGCGTTTTTTAGATGTATTTTCAAATACTTGTTTAGTAAATTTAGTCGGAACAATAATCATTTGCATAGTATTGATTTTATCAATCCATTCTGCGGGACAAATATCACCTTCCGTCGCTGCAGTGACTCCAATGTTATATTTACCAACTGCTTGAAATTCATTTGGCACGGTTATTTGTACCCAAATATCTGGTTGATATTGTATTGGCATCGGAATAATTCTTTGTTTCCAATCTTGTGGCAATGGATATGTAAATGGTGTATGCCCCCATGGTAATGAAAGCAATTTAATGTCCCATTCATTACCTCGTTGTTCAATAAAATTAGCAATTATTTCACGAGCATGATGTCCGTATCCTGATTGTGTTGCTACTGGTGATGCTATAACTACTGTGCGCATACTATTCCTGTTTTTTCGTATTTTTTTGTTGTAACTTTATGTAATGTATATTTTGCTCTATTTTCTTGTTTAGAATCAAATAGATAATCAATCATATTAATCATTTTTTGACCCATTTGTTCTGCTGTAAGTCCATTTTTCAAACACCAATCTCTTCCAGCTTGTCCCATCGACTCTCGAAGCGTTTCTGGAGTGTCATACCAATAGCGAATTGCATCAGCTACATCTTCAAAACAAACTCGGTCATCAAAGATATATGGCGTAGCAGGCGATCCTTGAAGCGATCGGTTACTTGGAAATACTGGTTTAGCCCATATCCCATGATGTTTAAATTTACCCATATGATTTGTTGAAAATTCTCCATCAAATCTTATCCATTCATCATTTTCATCTACAAAACCACATTGATCTTGCAATCCACCGGTAACATTATTAACGATAGGAGTTCCTGACAGCATTGCTTCGGTTGAACTAAGTCCCCAACCTTCGTTGCTACCAATATTAACTACCACATCTGCAACATTATACAATGCATTTAATTCTTGTGGAGTCATTTTTTGTTCTGAAAATAATATTTTGCAATTAGGTGCCAATGTTTTATAAATTGCACGCAAATCCGTACCATTTTCATCTACAACTTGCGTGTGCATTAAAAGTGCAACCCTATTTCGTGTAGCTTCTGGCAATCCATCTACAAAATGTTTGAATGCTAATATCAAATCACCTGGTTGTTTTCTTCGTATATTTCGATTATTCCAAAATACTACAAAATCAACATCATTTTTAGTTTTGATATTTTCATACATTCGTTTGTATGCTGCGTCATCTTGCGGTAATGGTTTAAACGTATTGTGATTCAATCCGTGTGGAACAAATCCTGTAATAATTTGATTCCATTTTACATCTTGCGGTACGGAATCATTTGAATCATAATTTACGACATCAAACCCATTTTGAGTAAGTACTTCTCGGTGAATGTTATCTGACTGTTTGCTAATACCCATAATTAAATCGCAACTTGCATAATATGGTGCATTCCACATTGGATAAGGCAAATCATCCCAGATTGAATAATATACAATAGGAATATTATAAGTTGTTTTAATTTCATGTTCGATAGCATATAACCAAGTCCAATACCTTGGATCAGTGAAATGAAATATTGCATCTGGTTTTTCTTGATTGATGATTGCAAATAATATATTTCGGTCACCATATCCGCTCCACGGAATTATTTTAACAGACGCATCAGCTACACCGGTTTCTTGTGCAACATGTGCAGATAAATCAACACCTTGCCCGTGTTCGGGATGATGTAGAGCTGCCCTTAATTGTATCCAATCATAATGATGTACGGTATTAAAAACTATTTCTCGGCTAATTGTGCCAATGCCAGATGGCAAACGAAAATCATCGGCTAACAATAAAATTTTCTTTTTCTTAGGCTTGTTCGGGTCGAACTTTTGTAACTTTGGTAACTCCATTTAATCCTTTGTAACTTTATTATAAATATGGTTTAACCTAATATAACCACCGGTTTATTTAATTTTTTAGTGCGAGTCCATGCAGTTTGCAATACTGGATCTAATTGCATTTGATTACTCATAATCATCATGTAATCACATCGTTCTGCAATAAGTTGCATGCGGTGATGTAATTGTGAAAAATGATATGGTTTGCCATAATATGATTCTGGCATTGCTGAATACATGTTATGTCCCGAAAATGAAGGATTATATTCTTCATATTGTATGCCAAACTCTAATGCATATTTCCTAACCATGTTGTTTGCACCTTCATTACCACCAGCACCGACTACTATCAAATCATCTCCAAACTTTCGTTTTAACATTTGAAGAGTTTCTTGAATTTTTCTTTTATTTTGCCAATCTGTATTTCCGATGATTGCAATTCTTTTCATTGTCGTTCTCGTACAAATTTAACACCCTTTGGATAATGCCCGTATACAAAACGAAGCATATGTTCTAATGTTTTTTTATTTTCTTTATGATCGGGTCCATCTACATTTGTGCATAATGCATATTCCATTGTGCACGTACGTTTGCCATTCCAAGATGCATGATTTTGCATTTCGAACTCGTAAACGTATACATGTTTATGTCGCCAATTAATCATATCTTATTATAATGAATTTTATTCACGAATCCTATTTTCTTTAGGACAACGTTCATAATCAGTTTTGAATGGGCAATATTTGCAGTTAACTGCACCTTTACCGGCGACAGCTACATAGTTTCTATCAGCATTCTTATTGCCTTCGGAATCAAAACAAGCATCAACAAAGGATTCAATTTGGCGCTGAACTTTCTTTTGTGTTACAGACCCAGCAGCTGGTTTATGATTTTGAATACGCTTTTGCGGAAACATTGATTCTTCAACAATTTTGCGTTTAACAATAAAGAATTCAACTTCAATTTTTTCGCGCGGCACACCAAACTGCTCAGCAAAGTAATTTTTATATGCAATTAACTGTGCCGACTTCATTGCATCTGATTTGGCTGATTGCTTCCAACCATTTCGAGATGTTTTAATGTCAAACAATTTGAAAGTGTTGGTAGGTACGTGTCGCATAACAACATCAATGAATCCATACCAATATACTGAAGGATTGTTCGGCGATGCTTGATGGCATAATTCAATTTCAATGCCTACCAATTCCCAATCTTTGCTTGAAAAATATTGTCCTCTTCGTTTGCTAAACCATTGTAAAATAGCAGCGCCATCTTCTAGGTATTCTGCCAATTGTAAAGGATTGGAAAAATGTTCTCCACCAAACTCTTGTACACATCGTGCATATTCTTCTCGAAGCTTGTTTTGCAATATTCCGCGTAAATCTAAGCTTTCTGCTTTCTTAACGGATTCTGTATACATTACGGTTAAGAAATACTGAAATGTCTCATGGAATGCCGTTCCAAACACCGTTTCAATTGATGCCTGGAACGGCGCGAGACCATCGATATATGATAATTTCCAAGAAAGCGGGCAACGTTCATACATTGACCATTGCGAATAAGAAATCTTTCTTGGTACGGATGCCGCATCTCGTACTGCTAATCTATATACTGGATTGATATAAGTGCCTTTCATAATTTATTATATGAAATTATTTATAAGAATCCAATTGTTCTTTTACATATATGTCGATTAAATCTTTGGTTTTTGATAAATCTTGTGCAAATGAACCTTTGTGACGGCATCTTACAATGCGTTTAATGATATCGAATTCATAAGCATTCAAGCCCCACTCTTCTGCAAATTTATAAAGGCTATCTTTGCCTTTGTAATGTGTTTGTGTGTTTATGCTCACTTGATTCCTTTCAACATTTTCTTTTTTTCTGCATCACTATATCCGTACATTGTTATGATACGTTCTAATGCAACTTTATCTAATAAGTCTGCATAATCCGCAGCTTCTGATTTGCTAACTTGATAATGTTCTGCAAGTTGTGCAATTAAATCTTTATCAAATTTATCTTCAGACTTTCCTTTGATATATTTTGCAAAGCTTTTATTGGTTGGCAGTAATTCATAGTACAATCGATATGTTTCTTGTGGTCTAAGTAATCCAATTGTATATGTTTGCAATTCATTGACCAATTCCGTTAATTCCATTCGCATCGATAACCAACGATTAACAATAAATGGAGAAAATTTCTTTTGATCTGTTTCAGACCATTTTTTCCATTCACGTTTTTTATCCGTTACTCCACCAATCAAATCAAAAATTGTTGCACCTTTCTTTTCTTCTGCCATTTATTATAATTTATATTTTTTACGATATTGTTCTTCCAATTGTTTGCCTATGCCTAATTCTAAAATCACAGCAGCATCAGGAACTCCAATAATTCTCGTTGCATCTAAAATATCATCTATAGATTTATTGCGAAATGTTTTCATTTTTGTACGCGCATTGCTACGATCTGATGTTTTAAACACAATTGTTACTGTGCTTTTGTGATAAGATATGGACATTATTTTTTAACTTTAATTGGTTGAAATTCTTCTGGTATGCAACCGCAATCGTCACACCTAAATACTGGAACGGGAACCATAGTGTCTTTATCGGCACCCGTTAAGAATTTAGATACTTTGTTAATTGCCATTACTTGACGAAAATACATTCCGTCACATTCTTTACATGTAATTGGTTGCATATCATTTGGACCAATATTAACATTCAATTTACTCATAATTCTCCTAATAAATTTACAAACATTGCCATTATGTTGATTTCTTTATCTACCACACTTGCATCTTTGAATTGAGATTCTGCAATAATCAAAATGCATGGAGCAATATGACCATGTGCAAAATCATCTAAATTGTCATAAAGAAATGTATATAATGGAGTAAAATCTTTTACTTTGCTATCTGCAATCGTCTGACGTATTTTGTTAAATGCAGCTTTTTTATCTTTAGCATTTTTCAAAACTTCCAATACTTCTGTCATGTAATTTGCTTGAATTGCACTTGCTTTATCTAATTGCAAATTTCCATTAACAACAGATGCTTGTGCTGCATTAATTGCTCGACGAATATCCGGGTATGATGCATTGATAATTGCAGCAACATCCTTGATGTCATAACTAACGCCTTTCTCATCTAATACCGAAACCAATCGCTTTGCTACATCTGATTTACTTGGAGGTGTAATAGCAAATGTTTGACAACGTGATTGAATTGGATCAATAATCTTTTCAACATAGTTACACGTTAAAATAAAACGAGTTGTTTTGCTATATGTTTCCATCAAATTGCGAAGTGCAGCTTGAGCATTTGGCGTTAAATAA
>Ga0099848_1000333_pt1 | contig 21614 bp, 26 predicted proteins | sample CB_VirMetaG_3_FD_78179 | JGI IMG/M metagenome (GOLD analysis project Ga0099848, IMG submission 78179) | Freshwater to marine saline gradient viral communities from Chesapeake Bay - CB_1508_1S Viral MetaG | ecosystem: Environmental > Aquatic > Marine > Coastal | place: USA: Chesapeake Bay...
ATATAGTTTGAGCTGCTAATCTCATTCTAAAGATATGGTCTTTAGTTGGGTCTACTGTTACTGCAGGTAATGCATACCAATCTTGCTCATAAGTATTGTTACCATTACCATATATAGCAGCACTAAAAGTTGGGGTTACTGATATATCTGTAAAGTACCCTGTTGTAGGATTATTAAACCACCAAGCACCCATCCAATCGTATACTTCAACATAATCAGATGCGATTAGGGTTTCAACTTGAGATTTACCAAAAGTCAAGTTTAAGATTAGAATTAAAAGAAATAGGGTCTTTTTCATAGCTTTGAGCCAAAAAAAGCCGACTAAGTCGGCTTTTTTCGATTGTTATTTTTATTAGAACGATGGAGTAAATCCAGTAGATTCTGAACTAAGCTGTCCACCAACTCTTGTGATCGTAATACGGTTGATGAATTTGTGAATTCCTCTTGGGAAATCTACAATTACATCGATGATTGCCGCATTATTCTCAATCACCTCATTAGTGTTATTACTTGAGTCGAATACTACTCGATATGAACTCAATCCTCTTGCATTTACAACTGCATCTAAATAATTCTCCACGATGGTTCTTACTCTTAATCTTGTGATTTCATCATTAAAGTCAAACAAGAAGTTGAATAAGATCCTAGCAATATCTCTTTCAATAGTAGAAAGGTTATCTCTTACGTGAGCATTATTAAGAGCTGAATTAACTCTTTGGTATGCAGTATTATTAGAGAATAGAAGGGTACCGAATCCTCGTCTTTTTACGATTAAGTTATGTCCAACCGGCTCTAGGAAATCTCTGTCCTGATCGGTTAATTCATATTCGATACCTACTAATTCCGGATCAGATATAACTCCTCTCTTTCCACCAGCTACGATTAAGAATGGAGTACCGTTCTTGAATTTTCTAACATATAGGTTAGAAATATAAGCTGCTGGAGGAACTGAGATATTTCTATTTCCGTTTCTGATAATCAAGTTAGGGAAGTAGTAAGTAGCATAGGATGAGAGTGGAACTCCATTAACATCCTCTTCAGCAAACTTAAATACAAAACTAGGATTTAAGGATAAATCTCCCCCTGTTGAAATTAACTCAGTCGATAAAAGTTTATTAGTAGTACTAATAAAGCTAGGATCAACAGATTTTTCAAACTGCTCAATAGATGGCGTATTCAATAGGGCCATCGCCTGACCGTGCAGAGCAGCAAGCTTAGCTAAATAGTATTTAGAATTTGAGCTTATCTCCCCTTCGTATGTATCTACAACATATCTAAAGTCAATTACCTCTTTTCCAGCTAAAGCCTGTGGAATAGAAGTGTTATCAAACAAGTATTTTAAAATATCTTGTTGTCTAGCAGCAGCTCCGTTAGGAAGAAGAGTCTCTCTAATTGCAAAACCTCTAAGGTATTGACCTCTTAATGTGCTAACAAAATTATAAACTCCTTTGTATACCTGAAGCTCATTGTTAGTTACATCTATTCCGTTAATTTCATCAACTGAAGGAGCCATAGTAGTAACTGTATATTCAAGTCTATATGGGCTCAATTCTTCTCTTGAAGAAACTGAAATAATCTTAAGAAGTCGAGGTCTAACGTCTCCAATTCTCTGGGCTTTAATAAAGTGATTTACTCTGATAAACTCATCAATTATAGCCTTATTCGCAGTATTAGCAGTATTGATTCCAATTACAATCTTATTAGGTTGAGTAACTGAAAAATCAGTAAAGAAAGCAGTGTCAGATAGGTCAAACGTATGTTTAAAATCTGCTCCAGCTGCAGTTTCTACTTTGATATAATCATTTCCTCCTCCAGAGTATGTGATGTTATTTACATCCTCTTGATTAAGAAGAGTGTTATCAGAATATACGAAAACTTTAATGTACTTAAGCTCGTTTCCACTCACTGTGATAGTGAAGTTGTTTTGAACTTTAAGATAGTAATCGATAACTCCATTAGTAACTACATCTCCGTCCTTAATAAATCCGTTGCTATACGACTGATATAATTTACTTCCTTCCATCGCAATTAGGTAAGGATCTCCAACTAGAGGAGCAATAACATAAGTGTCTCCTAATGCTGTAGGTATCGTAGTACCAGCTAAGAAATCTGCTTCAGTTTCGCTGCTAGTCATTTCAAATATTAAATTAGCATCAGAAGGTCTTCTATAACTTAACACATCAATTAAAGGTGTAGCATCTGCTACTGTAACACCATCTGTCTCGTATCCACCATCATCTGCTGTGTAATCGTCATCTGAATCTAATTCGTCGTATCCGTGACCAATTAGGTCAATTCTATGAGTGTCAACTTCAACGTCATTAAATGCAGTGTTAGTAAGATCAACAAGATCTAATTTATCTCCGTCAAGAGCACACATAACTCCAGTAGATGGGAATAGTCTATTAACTAATCTGTCGATTGAGATGCTATTACCAGATTGATCGATGAAATCTGGAATAAGACATCCAATTGTTCTGTTGATCACTCTGATCTCTCTTAGAGCAAAAAATTCAGAAGCTCTGCTCTCCAATAATCCTGATTCATCAAAATATTGACCGTAAATCGGATCATTAGCAAGTTTAAGATAGTTAGTCCAATCTCCAGATAGGATTATAACTTCAACCATATAATCTGATATAAAATCATCAGGGTGAACAAAATTAGGAAATTCAGTATCCTCTCCAGCTCCAATGGTATTGTACCATTCTCTTGCTGTAATATCAAATCCAGTAGTATCAGCTCTTCTTGTCCAAACTGTAATATTAGATTTTCCAGTATTTACAAAAGATAAGATCTTGTTAGACGGAATTGATACCAATCCAAGTCCAAGTGGATTAGTTACAAAGTCATCTCCGAGTGCCAAGTTTTTGGTTCGGTTTAATTGATCTGAACTTGCAAACCATAGTCTTCTAGTGTTAAAGAAGTCAATGATAGGGTTCTTAACCGGAGCTCCAGAGTTATTTGAAGTAGATTCAGTGTTAAACGTAGTGAAGTATGCTTGATCTTGATTAGTCACAGAATTATCATCAGTGTCTATCGGCATAACATTCAATGCAAAAACTGGTCCCTCTCTAAGAGCAACTTCAATTGATCTATGAAAATAAGATCCAGCTTTTTCAAGCTTTGGATCAATATCTCCAAATACCGATCTAAGAGTTCTTAAGTCGTTTATTAAAACAATAGTGTTAAACGGTCCTATTCTGCTTGACCCTACTACTAATCTACCTGTAGTCAAAGGAAGAGCGACGTTTTCGCTCTGATCAATCTCAACGGTATAAACACCGCTAGACTTAAAATTATTTAAATTGATCCTTCTTTCAGCCATTTCATTAAGTATATTTTTTATTATTTATTCTCTTAAGCTTACAATAAACCCAAAAAAATACCCAAAATAAAGATCCAAGCAGGTAATATATAGTATAATACCAATAAAACTACATGGCAAACTCAGATAACACATGTGCGAAACTAGAAGTAGTAGATCATTACACTGAATCTAGGGACACTTTCGGCCTCATCTATAATAAACAGAAGGAGCTTCAAGAGAGACTAGGATTTGATTTTTCAGGCTGGACTTTAAAACAGATTGCCGATTTTTGGATGGTTAATAAGCATGCTATGAGCGATGAGCTTAATGAGATGTTTGATGCTCTGGGAGGAATTAATGAAGGTATTGGCTCAGCCGCATGGAAATACTGGAAGAAGGATAATTCTAAATCAGCTCAAATGACTATTAGCGATCTATCAAAAGAGGACAGACTTGAATTATTCTACGAGTGGATCGACGGTCTGCATTTCTACATGAATTTTGCAATATCAATCGGAATGACGGCCGAGGACGTAGTTAATCTATATATGAGTAAACAGAAAGAAAACATTTCCAGACAGGAGAGAGGATACTAAAAAAATAAAATAGGATGAAGATATTAAAAGACGACGACCAGGAGAATCAGGTTCCAAATCAAAATGGCATACCTACAAACCTTTTAAAGGATGCCGAGTATGTAAAATGTGAATCATGTGAAGGTACAGTATTTGAGGAAAAACTTATGATTAAGAAGATATCTAAGTTTATGACCGGATCAGACCGGGACAGCATTGCCCCTATTCCAGTCCTTGCTTGCTCAAAATGTAATCACATAAACCAAATGTTTAAACCTACAGTATAAGAATATAATGATAATCGGAGTAGAAGTTATAGATAAAGATCTTATGATCTCATATTATGATAATAATGGTAAAATATCCTTTATTAAGAAGAGACTTTCCGATCACGAGATTTTTAATTGGGTTGAGCATGACCGACCTTCAATATATAAAAACTGGGATGGATCCCCAATTAAAAAGGCTAAGTCGGATCCTAAGTGGCTAACTCGCACCAGGATCGAAGAGTTGATATTGGAGAAACTGACTCCCCAAGAGATGGACTTGATATATGATTTTGACAATCTTCCTAAAAAGGACTATCTAGATATTGAGATCCAGCTAACAAGCGACGAATTTCCAAAACCTGAAAAGGCTGAGATGCCAGTATGTCTCATCTCCTTCTGCAATGATGAAGGGATAAGTTACGTTCTCTCTATTATGAAATCGGAAGAATATCCTGAAGGACTTGGAGAGCCTGATATTGCGAAAATGGAGAAAGAGGTAAATGACTACTTTCAAAGCACAGTTCCTCACGATGAAAAGGATCGAGCAATTCTAGATAGAGGATTTAAAATTAGACATAAATACTTTAAAACAGAGGATGACTTATTGAAGTTTTACTTCCATCAAGTAGCTCCTCGGCAGTCGTTTATAACCGGCTGGAATGTGATTGATTTTGACTGGCAGTATTTAATGAACAGGGCTAAGAAGAGAAACATCGATCCACTAGAGAATTTTCCATCTAAAAAGACATTTAACCGAAAGCATAAGCTTCCATTCCATCTTGGAATACTCGATTATATGCACCTGTTTCAGGATCCTGGATATAAACCATATAAAGTAGTTGAAAACTTTACTCTTGATTATATCTCTAACCGAGCCTTAAATGTAACTAAGCTCAAACATCCATATAAAAACATGAGAGAGTTCCAACAGGACGTCTATCTCTTTACTAAATATAACATAATAGATAATATTCTCGTTAAGTTGCTAGAGGATAAATTTGGACTGCTTGAAGTTGCTTTCTCTCTTGCAAATACTGCTCAGATTGAGGTTAATAAAATTCACAGTCCAGTCCACGTAACAGAGGTTCTGATGTGTAGAGAGTTTTTGAACATGGATCGTCGAATGCTTAAAAAACCATGGAGCAGTGATGAAACTGAAGATGTTAAATACGAAGGAGCGTATGTGATGCCTCCGGTTCCGGGATATTATGAATATGTGAGCTGTTATGATTTTAAGTCAATGTATCCAAATTTGCAAATGCAGTTTAATATATCTCCGGATTCCTATCTAGGCAGAAAAGGAATGATTAGAGTAGACGGAACTGAAATTTCAACTAAAAATGACACCTATTTTGATGGAAAAAAGGATTCAGTTGCTCGTACTATATTAAATCGATTATATAATGCCAGAATTGATGCTCAAGAAGAGATAAAAAGATTAAAGTTTTCTAAATGACAGCTACAGATTTCATAGAGTGGTTAAACAGTTACCTAGATCAAGTAGATCCAGAGAGATCTGAATTTACTGAGATACGAAAAAAGATTGAAGAAGTATCAAGCTCCGAAGAATATCAGAATGAATATTTCTCTACGATCAGTGGATTCACAGTTACCTGGTCGTCAAGTCCAACATATAATTGTAAAATAAAGACAACGGACAATGATAAGATGGATCAAGAATCTAATTAAAAAAAATAAACAAGAAATGATATCAGAAGAACAGTTAATAAGTTATAAACAGAACTTCACAGGTCAGAAGTTTCAATGGATTAAAACTAATCGTCCTGAGCTTCTAGGTAAAATTGTTAGATGCCGAGATGTTCAGCCTACTGGTAATTCAGCATTGGCAGTGTTCGAAGACGGATCTAAAATAGACGTTAGACAGCTCAATAACGATTTAATGATGATAGTTGGAGACATGCAGCCCTTGAGCAGAGAGGAAGTAGAGAGCATATCAGGCAGATCTGTAGCCCCTCCACCTGCTGCTCCACCCGCTGGACCTACTGGTAGCGGACCTATCGAAATTCCAGATGAACTAAAGGACTATCAAACCACTAATCAGACCAAGGAGCCTAAGCCTGCTCCCAAGGCACAGGTTAAGTCTGATAACTCTGAGCCAGTTAAAAATCCATTCGAGATGTTTAACTCTGACTACAACGAGCTAGTTCTAAAAATGAATGTAAAAATTCCAGACAAGAAGCTCCTAAAAATGATGTACTCAAATGCTGAAAATAAGGAAGAGTTTCTAAATCAGTTAGCATCCTACATCTATTCTATGATAAATAATAGTACAGTAGTTGAGTCGTTGGAATCGATATTTGTTACATCATCTAAAACAAAGTCATCATCTAAATCTAAGACTCCTGCTGAGGAGATAAAATTAACAGAAATAGATGACTAATAGGGAATTTAGAAACCGTGAGAATTTCTCAGACGGCAAGTACAGAATTTTAAATATAACCGACGGAGATCGCGATCTAAGAAGAATTGTATGCGAAGTAGATGGTATCTGTTTGATACCATTTGATACGTCTGACGGAAAGGTTAAGAACATATATCTAGCAAAATACATGGACTATCTTACTAACGATCATGGTCATTCGTGCATCTGCATGGATTCTAGCGGAGAGTATTCCTCAAATTTTGAAGAGGTTAAAGACATATGTAAAAATGAGCTTAACATCGATTGTGATGTTAATGATGTTTATTATATAGGTAAAGTAAAGCATCAGCTTCCATTCAGCAAAACATATAGCTGTTATGCTATAAATTTAGACAATCACTCTAAGGATTTAACAGGTTTTGTGCTCGATCTTCCAAAATCAGAAGAAGAAAATAAGCTATATTCCTTAGATCGAATTAGATTCACTAGAGTCCTAAACGGAGACATTGAAGACTCTCTATGTCTAGCTGCTTCAATGCTTCTTATTTCGTACATCAACTGATGAAACTAATGGCTGTTATTTTAGTATAATCTAAAAAAAAATAATATGCCACAGACAAAAGATCTAATTTCAGCTTTCGGAAAATTTAATGAGCTACTTGAAAAGACGACTAAGAGTCGAGTTAGTCTTAGAGGGTTCTCCGATATCGACGAGTACATTCACACTGGAAATTATCTATTAAACGCTCAAATGTCCGGATCCCTTAGAGGAGGATATCCAAATGCAAGAAGTCTTGGAATCGGAGGTGACAGTGGAACTGGTAAAACCTTCCTGTGTTTGAATGCAGTTAAAAACATGCAAGCTCTAGATTATGGAGTATTCTATATCGATACAGAGGGTGCTCTAGATCGAAAAGATTTTGAGAATTTCGGCATTAACATGGATCTAATGAACTACAAAAGGATCGGTGTTATATCAGAAGTCAAATTCTTCATCGCCGATATTATTAAGATGAAGGAGGAAAATCCTGATCTGAAGATAGCAATTATAGTCGACTCATTAACTCATCTTGAAACCAATAAAGAGGTAGAGGACGTCAAAAAAGGAAACAATGCTCAGGACATGGGATTAAGGGCAAAGGAGCTTAGAGCTCTATTCAAATCATTTACTCTTGATCTCTCAAATCTTAAGATTCCTCTTATTTTTACATCTCATACCTATTCAAGCCAGGATCAGTATACTCCAAAGCAAATGTCAGGCGGAGGGGGTCCTCTATATGCCGCATCAGTGGTTATGATGCTTTCTAAAGGACATCTTAAAGACGATAATAAGACTAAGACTGGAGTAATCGTTAGATCAACTACCGATAAAAACAGGTTGGCTAAACCTACTAAAATTGAATTCCATATTAGCTTTCATAAAGGTATGAATCCATATATCGGCCTACAGGACTATTTGAGCTGGGAAAATTGTGGAGTTCAAAGAGGAAATAAACTTACTGAAAAGGAATACGATAAATTAAAGCCATCTGAGCAGTCTACTTGCAGTCCATTTGAAGTAGATGGAGAAAAGTTTTGGTTCCTACCTAAGGAACGGGCTCTTAATTATGTAATTAAGCATTCTGGAAATTTAGTTCCATGGAGAGAGGTATTCACAGATCAAGTGTTTACACCTGAAGTCATCGACGAATTGGACAAGAATGTAATTATCCCAATGTTTAAATACAGCTCTCTTTCTGAGATCGAACAGGATGAATTAGATGATTTTGACCAAATAGATTCAGATGAAGATTAGTAGTGATGCACCTATTAAATATAGTCTAGACCTACATCTCACTGATTCTCACATTTCTCCTGAAGGCATAATATTTGAAATCGTCAGATATTGCATAGCTCAGTTTAAATCTTCAGAGATAGAGTTGGATAATGTTAAATTTACGTCTAAAACACTTAAGTACGTGTTTGGAAATAGACTCGATGGAGAATTTAAGGATTTAGTAGTATCTAGTATCAAAGAATACATTGGATCAGGATTCATAAAACCAAACAATAATTCAATGTATATAACTAAAGAGTTGATTACTAAATTTTATGATCTTTAAGCAATGGTAGTAGATTTTGCAGAAAATATAGACTCCCTAGAGTCAATGGTATGGAATTTCATTCTAAACGAGGATAACGATCAGAGCGAGCTCAAGCCCATGAACCACTCTTCGCTTACCCGGGAAGAACTCGTCACGATGATTCTTCCTAAATATTTTAACGGTGAGAACCGAATGGAGACCTATAAGCTTGCACTTAAGTTCTTTAAGCAGTACGGTAAGATACCAAATCGGAAGGAGTTAACAAGTTATCTTGAGCTTAATAATTTTTACATAGAGACCGATGAAATGGACGATCTCTATCTCTTTAATTTAAAGGATTATAATTACGATTATCTATATCAGTATGTTAAAGCGTTTATAATGCTTAGAAATCTTAACGTTACCGTTGTCGATATCATGTCATTCCTGAAAACAGCATCAGTTAATCCTGAGAATATCAATTCAATAACTGAGAAGATCAGAAATGACATAAATAATAAGCTATCAATTAGCTTTAGTAATGCTGGAAACGGTTTAAATTTCTTTGATCCTAAATCTCACATCCAGATTCCAAAAATAGGAACTCCAAGCGGATTTGAATTCTTCAATAAGACTTTAGGAGGAGGATGGAACCTTAAAACTCTAGTAGTTTTTCAAGGCCGACCTAAAGTCGGTAAATCAATGGTGCTTGGCAATATTGCAGCTCGTTCCTTCCTGTCTGGAAACAACACAGGTCTAGTAACAGTTGAACTTGCTGATCGTAGCTATATGAAGAGAATCGGATCCAATATTCTTAATGTGCCAAAGGACGATTATGAAAAGATCACTGACGAAGAAAATTCTTACTTGATTAAGAATAAAATAGACAATCTACAGAAGTCTGGTCAAAAGTTAGGATATTTAGAAGTAGTTGAGTTTCCAACTGGTGGAGCGACCGCAATAGACATTGAAAATTATTTCCTTAGACTTGAACACAAGCTGAATAGGAAATTTAAGGTAATAGTAGTAGACTACTTAAACCTTTTAAAGCCAATCAAAGACCAGAATGGACTATACGAGAAGGTAAAAATGATCTGTGAGGAGCTAAGGGGTGTTGCAATGAGAAATGAATGGTGTATAATATCAGCCACTCAAATCAGAAGAGATGACGTAGATAATTTCGATCTTGGCATGGATTCAGTTGCAGAGTCCTTTGGCCTAGTTCACACTGTTGATTCTCTCTACGGTCTTATGCGAAGTCCACTTGAAGGCCGAATGAAGATCAAAGTAATTGCTAATCGAGACAATGGATTCGAGGAGAGTTATAAATTCTATGCTATGGAAAAGGACTATTTTAGACTCACTGAAGAGAGGGGAATGAATAGTGAATATTATAGTGATGATGATGTTGCAAACACTTTACAGGATCAGGTTAGAGAGGAATATAACACAATTACTGTAAAATCAAATGAAAAATCTAACGATTCATCTGAAATGGCAGATGACGAATACGAAGCCCTGTTTAATTCTATCTAAAATAACCCAGTGATTAATGGATGAGAAGAAGAAAAGAGATGAGATAAAAAGAAAGATCAGAGAGGATAAGATATTTAATAATGGCTACAAGTCAGCTGAGGCCATGAAGGATTCTGACTATAAATATCAGAGTGAGATATCGGTCAATTCAAATTATGCAGATTCATATCTTAGAGACGTGTATGAATACGAAGAAACTCTTGAGTATAATATGGGAATCTCTAAAATATTTGAATTAATTGAAGACGATCCAGACTTAAGTGCCCTCCTATATAAGAAATCAGAAGATTCAAGGATAAAGCTTTCTAAAGATGAGATTAACTGGTGCTTTAATCAGATATTTTCAAAATTAAAATCGGCACATACTGAAACTCACTTCTACAGTCCAATATATATAGTAGAGGCCCTATCTTCAATATTGAATGTAAACTCTGGGGATCCAATTAAGGACTATCGAAAGCTTTTTGATTCTCTAGATGTTGAACTACAGGAAGAATTAGTAGTAGAATTAGACAAAAAATTTAATTTCCTAAACGGAAGAACAAATAAAAAAAGAATACACTGATGAAATGGATACAGGTAACTCATACCGCTGGAACAGATTTGATTAACGTGGAACAGCTACATAGAATAGTAACGTCCTCGACTGCTAATATTCTATTTTATACAACAGGATCTGCTGCAGCAACGTCTCTAACCTTTTCTAATGCTAGCGAAAGAGATGAGGTGTTTGAAAAATTTAAAAAGATATTAGATTCCCTAAACATAAACCGAATTTCTCCACAGTAATATGACGGAAAATAACATAAGACGAATATATCTACTTGGAGACCTGCATCTAGGAATAAAGAATGCTTCAATTGAATGGTCAGAAATCCAGTCCGATTTTCTAATTAATAAATTTTTAGAAGCAATTGATCTAGATGGATTCGATCCTGAAACTGATATTCTGATTCAGGTCGGAGATTGGCACCACGTGAGAGAATCAACAAATGTTAGAATTCAAAGCTCGTCCCTAAACATCGCAAAGGCATTATGTGAAAAATTCAAGAGAGGAGTCCATGTCATACTTGGAAATCACGATGTATATTATAAAGATCAAAATGATATCCATTCCCTAGTTGGATTCGATCAAATTTTCGATAATTTCCAGGTATATGAGTCCCCTGAAATATTAAATATCAATAATCATAAGTTCTTAATGCTTCCTTGGACTGATTCTACGGATAGATTCAGAGAAACTATATCAAAACATCAGAAGGCAGATTTTCTTATATGCCATGCAGATATTAAGGGCGCAAAACTTAGTAAAACCACAAAGCTCGAACACGGAGTAGAATATAACGAGCTTAATAATTACAAGAGAGTCTATTCTGGTCATATACACATAAGACAGGACCAGGACAATGTTCTCTATGTTGGAACTCCATATCAAATGGACAGAGGGGATATTGGAAACGTGAAAGGATTCTATGTGTTAGACATCAGCAAGTCTGGAGTTTCAGAAAGGTTCATCGAAAATCAGACTAGCCCGAGATTTATTAAGTATAATATTCATGATCTACTTGAACTGGGACTGAACGAAATAGAGAATAAGTTTCGCAACAACTTTGTAGATGTCTATATAGATCACGAATTTGCTAAAACTTTTCCGATAACTAGATTTATCGAACTGGTTAAGGACTGCGGTCATAGATCCTTAGAGTTTCAGCCTTATTCGACCGATGTCTCTGATGATAACAAGATTGAAGTTGCTCAAACCTATGAGTATAATATATTTGACGTTCTTTCGGAATATCTAAAATCTAGAGATTTACCTTCTCATAAGTCTGAGCTGATCTATGATAAATTTAAAACAGTATACGAAGACCTTAAAAATAATAAGCCGTACAATCAATAGAATTCAATGAGATTTAAAAAAATAAAATGGAAGAACCTACTTTCTTATGGAAATAAGATACAGGAATATGAATTCAGCGAAAAACCTGAGCTTGTTCTGGTTGAAGGAGAAAACGGTTCTGGAAAATCATCAATTAAAGAGGCATTAACTGTTTCTGCGTATGGAAGATCTGCGATTAGAAAGATGAAGGACCTTCCAAATTGGATTAATAAATCAGCATATACATATAATGAAATTGAGACGTCTAGAGGCGATACTGTAATAGTAGAACGTGGAATAGATCCTAACTTTACTCAAATTCAAATCAATGGTGTAAATCATAATCTTCCAGACAAGAGAAAGATAGACGACTTTATTGAGAATGAAATACTAGGTCTAAACTTCTCAACTTTCTGTAACACTATTAGCCTATCATTTGACGATTTTAAATCTTTTATTAATTTAACAGCCTCAGACAAGAGAAAGATAGTTGATCCTATATTTGGAATAGACATCCTAAGCGAGATGAGATCTAAAGTAAAAGAGGATCTAAAGGAGAGCTCTAAAAACTTAGATGCGATCGAACTCTCAATATCAAAAAACGAGAACCTTCTTGAAAAGTCAATCGAGCAACTTAAGTCCCTAAAAAAGAAGATATCGGACGATGAGTCGGAGAAAAAAGAAAGAATCAAATCGGATATCGAGTCTAAAAAGAAGGATCTAGACGTTAAGAAAAAGATATTTAACGATCTAAAGAGTGAGATAGATGGTCTTGTAACTGTCGTAAATGAACATACTTCGAACATCGCCAAATCAAAGGCAAATATAGCAGAGTTTGATAAAAAGCTAAAGATATATCAGTCTAATAAATGCCCGCATTGCCTAAGCGACCTAACTGGAGACAATTCAATTAGGATTAAATCGGCAATAGAGAAAAAGAGGGAAGATGAAAATGCACTGCTGTTAGATTTAAACAGTGCATATAGTTCAATATCCAATAAGATTAAGGATCTAAAGCAGAATCAGGATACGGCAAAATCAGATTTCTATGAAATTAAATCGTCCCTATCTAGTCTTGAATCTAGCTTAGCTGCTCTAGAAAAAGCCAAGGAGAACGATCATGAAGAGTCTATTAAATCGATCGTATCCACGATCAAAGATGAAATATCTAACTCTAAAGAAGAGTCTAAAAAATATTCAGATGAAAAGGAGCTATACCAGTCTCTAGACGAGATACTATCAGATGGAGGAATCAAGAGGGTCCTAATCGACAGGGTCATTCCCCTACTAAATGGCAGAATTACTGAAATATCAGAAAGACTAGACTTTAAATTCACATTTTGCTTCGATAATGAATTCAATCCTGTTATTAATCATCTAGGAATGGAAGTTTCCCCAGAGAGTTTATCAACAGGCCAGAGAAAAAAGATGAATCTTATAGTACTATTGTCTTTCATTGAGCTTATCAAAATGAAACATAATAAGATGAATATTATGTTTCTAGACGAAATATTTAGCGGCCTAGATCGAATCAATGTGTACAAAGCAATCGAAATTCTTAGAGAATATGCTGATCGCTACGGCATGACTATCTTTGTTGTTTCTCATGAATCTTTACCAGAAGAGTTTTTCGATAAAAAGATTCAGGTAACGATGCCCAATCATTTTTCCGAGATGAGCATAGTTGAAACTTCACACCAGGGTTAATACGGAAACCTGGTACGATAGAGCCAGTATAATTAAATATCTAAATTAGACAAGAATGAGAGTTTATAAAGGTGAAAATTTTGCAGATGTATATGAAAAGAGTCTAAGAGACCTATACGAGAATCCAGATTACTCATCTAATCCAAGAGGTCTTCAAATAAAAGAGAACCTGAATATTGCTCTTGAAATAGAGAATCCAGTTTCATCTCTATATATCAACGAAAGAAGAAGCTCTCAAAAAAAATATATTGCGGCCGAATTCATATGGTATTTCTCAGGTCGAAATGATGTTGAATTTATATCTGAATACGCCTCTTTTTGGAAAAGTATTCAAAATGCAGATGGTACTGCAAATTCTGCTTACGGAAACCTGATCTTTAATCAAAAGAATAAATTCGGCATCAATCAATACGAATGGGCGATCAATTCCCTGTCTCTAGACCTAGATTCTCGACAGGCTATAATGCATTTTAACGTTCCTGATCACCAGTACGATGGAAATAAAGATTTTGTATGTACCATGTATGGAATCTGGCACATCAGGGATAATCGTTTAAATCTAACAATTCACATGAGATCTAATGATGCAATTCTTGGAACTCCGACTGATGTCGCATTCTTCTCTGTTTTACAACAACAGGCCTTAATTCATCTAAAACAAAAATACGCTGATCTAAAGCTCGGAAAATACGTTCATATTGTTGACTCATATCATATATACGAGAAAAATTTTAACCTAGTCGAAGAAATGCTAAATCATGAATTTAGACCTGACTATATGCCAAGTGTGAAAAAGAGTTTAATCTATATGAACGGATCTCAATCCTCTGACTTTGAAACCGTGTGCAAGCTTAAAGAAACTGATTCGAATGATGAGATGTATAGATGGATTACTGAAAATTTAAATAAATAAAATGATCACAAATTTTGTAAAATCTTCTCTGTCCTGGTTAATATCCCAACTTGCAATTTCAATTGTTGTTTGGATCCTATACCTAACCCTTCTTCAGGATTTGCTGGAGGTTAGAATGACGCTTCTGAATTGGATTGGAACAGTATTAATCATGTCCCTAATTTTTCCAGCAGGCAGACCTGTTGTCAGAGAAAATAAAGAGATAACTAGTAAAAACAATTTACACGATCTAATATCTAATGGAAGACAAGGAAACTAGAAAACATGTAACCTATCTTAAAATGGCAAGTGAATGGTCTGAGAACTCCTGTTGTAGGAGAAAGAAGGTCGGAGCACTCATTGTTAAAGATAACATGATTATATCAGACGGATATAACGGGACCCCTAGCGGCTTTCCTAATGACTGTGAGGATGCAAATGGAATCACCCAATGGTATGTATTACATGCTGAGGCGAATGCAATAACTAAGCTGGCTAAATCAACTCAAAATTCAGAAGGATCCACGTTATATCTTACGCTCTCTCCATGCAAAGACTGCTCTAAGCTGATCATCCAATCTGGTATTAAAAGGGTAATATTTAAGGAGGAATACAGAGATATTGACGGGCTAAAAATTTTAAGGGAAGCAGGCGTGTCTCTTCTCAGAATAGACTATGACGGAAGATAATAGAGAATTAAAAGTAATTTTTATAAGAGAATTTAGAAGCTTTACCTCTGTCTATTCTAAGAAAGGTAAAGAAGACTACGTGCTGAACGTAAATAAGATTATAAAGGATAAATTTGATTCTAAATTTATGGTCCCAAATAAAGTACAGTCGTTTCTAATTAATTACGAAATCAAGAAGTTACTAGATAAGGCAATTTACATAAAGAATGAGAAGTATAAGAATATTGTATATCTAAATTCTAATATATCTATTAGTACTATCAAGAATGCAATGCATTTCATTGATAACGAATACTATCCAATAACATTTACATACGAACTAATTGAACCTCGAGAATTCGACGGGGACGGCTTAGACAAAGTAGAAAATATAAAAATTACAAGACTGTAGAAGCCTACATTCCTTCAAGTAGAAAGGAAATAAAGCTAGTGTTACACGATCCTTCGTTTAAGGCCTTTCTCGATTCTCCAATTGATACTGTTGCTACTCCCATATTATCGTATAGATCAGCATATTTATAAGGATTCTTTCCAACTTCTTGTTTATGTACTAGATCTCCTCCCATTGCTTTATAGGTGGGATTAAAAACCTGATTTCCAAAAGTAGCATCTCTTTTTACCATTCTTTGATAATCCTGAAGCTTTCGATCCTTATTAGCAATTTTTCCGTTTGCATTCTTAAGAGGCTCTGCAGATTTAGGTCCACCAAAGCCTGGATTCTTAAGGTTCATATATTCATCAAAATTATAAACGTCTCTTCTATGTACATTAAACATTTCCATTTCTCTTCAGGTTAATTTTTAAACTTCAATCTGTCCGATTCTGGTTTCTCTAAAAGTATCACAAGTAAATACTGCTGTGATTTGATAGATCGAATCGTTGGTATAATCCAGAGTCATTTGTGTCAAAGGACTCTTTAAGAAAGCCGGAGCAAATCTGAATTCTCTAAATATATCACCTGCTTTATTAAACATTGCTAAATAGATCTCTCCAACATAGTCCCTCTTAAGTCCCTGTCTACCAGTTAATGGGTCGTAAATAAGATCTCCCCATCCTCTAAGGGTATTGTAAACATACATGTTATTCTCATCATTTAAGTTGACTTCGAATTTCACAGTTAAATTTGTAATAGTATCATTCGGAGTCGCCTTAGCGTATGCTCTCTTTGCAAATTTATATGACTGAAGTGTACTTCCTTCTGTTAAGAATTCTGGAATCCCAGATACACTTAAAACCTGTTCCACTAATATATCTACGTTGTCCGTGATAGTAGCCGGAGGTGTAATGATCAATTCAAATTGATTTTGAAATATCGGCTCATAGTATCCTCTTGCTGCTTGTGAATTATCCCAATGCGGTAATCCTGCCATTTTAATTAGATTATTTTAATTATTTATTCCTTCCCCTTCCAAACTTTTATTGGAAGCTGCTTCTTCTTTTCCTGAAAAGATATTTTCTATGTTAAGTGACGTATAACTTGATAAATTAGATGATCTACTAGTAAAAGTCTCAACCTGTACCCGGTCTCCTGTAAAATTTATAGAAACTGAAGGAATTATAGTCTGGAATATCTGATCCCATCTGTTCTCAATTAGATCATATTCTACGACCTTAGCAATCGAAGGATCCGATCCTGAATTAATCTTTAGATCAATTCCGTTGCCTTTTACATCAACGTTAAAGGATTCCCAGGTCTTAATTGGTTTACCATCCATCTGATCGGCTAGACCTGTCGAGACTTTCATAACAATTGAAGGGTTTCCGCTGTCAATTCCAGATGATGATACTTCTCTTAGCACAATTCGATCTGTCGTTAATTTAACATCGATGCTAGTTCCGTCGAAATATTTTTGATTCAGCTCAACCGATTTTGAAGGGTTAGCATTAATTTCAGCGGAATAGGTCGGGTTAATTATTCGTTTGATTGCTCTAGATGCCATATCAAACTTTCTCTTAAGAATATTTACTTCAGACAACACATGATAAACTGAAGAGGCTTCCCCTTTCTTATAATTTAAGTCTGGAAAAACCTCTACCGTGTGTAATCTAGTTTTTATGTTATTTTGATCAAAAACAGTATTTCCGTCAACGATCTTCCATGAAATATCATGACTTAAGATAGCTTGGAATATAACTCCACCGTCCTTAGCACTTGTGTCCTCAAAATATCCTTCATAAATCTCATCGTACATTTATGAATTAGTCTTTTTTCTTCTTTTCTAAGTTGTCTCGTGTTCGAGTGTAGTTTTTCCAGAGCTCGTTATAGATGTTACATGATGCTCCTAGAAAGTTTATTATACCGACAAACTTTTGTTTTTTCTCGCCATCCATTCTAGCGATTTTTGCCCCGATCTTCTTAGCGTCATTCACAGTAAGCTCCTCGTCTTTCTTCTTTCCGACTAGCTTCTTCAGGTCACCCTTTTTCTCAAGAATGGCAAAATTTTCAAAACTTTCAATTGCTCTTGACATCAAGATTCTATTATTTTTTCTTAGCAGCGCTCTTGTTTTTAACATTAGCTAAGTGCTGCTTAGTTAAACGATCAATGTGAGGAGTTCCCTTACCTTTAACCGGTCCAGAAGCAAGCTCTTGTTTTACACTTGACCCGGTTTTGGCGTCTTTATTAGCTACATTAGCTTTTCCGCCATAACCTTTGCTAGCATTTTTAAATACTGACATAAACTGATTGTAGTTCATTACAGGGTTCTTCATCTTAATTAGATTTTTTTATTATTTATCTTTACTTTGTACACTTTTTTTAGTATTATATAAATATTATAAATCTTAAACATAAGAACATGAAACGATTAACCTTAATTTTAATGACATTATTTTTAACGGGCTCATCTTTTGCTCAACTCGACATTGTTCAACCCATAGAAGAATATAGACGTAAACTATGGACAATCTCACTCTTTGGACCTAGACACGACGACTCGCACTTAAGAGAAACTATCCCTTTGATTTTTGGACCTAATGGAAAATACTTCTTTAATCAATTTGCTGAACTTGCATATAGAGCAGGTTTTAAAAAAGACACTACTATTTTGTACACAGCAGATATGATTGATGATTATTATCAAACGTACATTGTAGGATTTGAATTTGATAGTATAGAGACTAGACACAGCATCTCATTTGGAGATCTAAGAGAAATTTATGTCTTTTACAAGAATGGAGTAGAACTTAGACAAATTTGGGTAACTTTTGCGGGTGATTCTCATTTTATAGGAATATATGATCAAACTACAGCGTGGACTCGTGAGCCGATCGTTACTTATTTTCCAGGATTTTTTAATTTAGATGATCCAGATGAATAGATTCTTTTAAAAAAAAGGCCGAGAATTCTCGGCCTTTTTTTATTTGGGAGGATCTTTTTAATTATTCTTATTGAGCTCGTTATACTCTTTAACTGCCGTAGCCATTGCTTCATTAGCCGGTTTAACCCAGTCCATGGTACCTTCTATTACATTTCCTTCACTGTTTATTAATTTTGCGAACATTCCTTTTAGACTTGGTGGTGAATCCTGTGCATCAGTTTTATCCAGAATTAAAGTAGCTAATTTTTTAGCCATAGGAACCAAATTAATGCGATCCTCTTTTAGTAATCCAGCTAAGCTAAAAAAATTAATTAAAGCACCAGATGGTGTTAAATTTCCTTGTCTCTTTTCACTTGCTCCACCTTTTGCTTCTATTGAACTGACACTTATTTTATCACCATCAAATTCAAGCTTCACCGATGACTGCCCATTTGCGGTTAAATAAGTTGCTATATCTACGCTCTTGTCACTGTCTTCAATAAAATTTAAATCTCCTTTTTTAAAGGATTCTATATTGTTTTCCTCAGCTTCGGCCTGCTCGTACACTCTTTTCCATTTAGAAAAATTTAAAATTGCTCCCATTCTACTTAAATATTTTTTTATTATTTATCTTTACTCTGCGCATTTTTTTAGTATTATGTAGATATTATAAAGTTTAAATGATAGAAACATGCCTGAATTAGCAGAAGTTAAGTTGATGACTGAATTCTTTAATTCCGCAGCTGGGGACAAAGTATTTAAGTCAATTCACAAATCACCAGAGAGTAAGGTCTCGACCTGCTTAGATCTCACCCCAGAGGATACTTCTGGCTTTCAGGTTAATGCAAGCGCTAGAGGTAAAGAATCAATCATATCTCTGACTGGATTGAGCTCGGGTGAAACGAGAAATCTAATGGTCACATACGGAATGAGCGGACACTGGAGAAAGGCAACCTCTGCTCGGAATATTCCAAAACATTCCCATCTAAGATTTGAAGCATTTGACGGAACCTTCATATGTTTAGTTGACGTTCGCAGATTTGCAAAGTGGAGATGGGTAGAAGGTTGGTCCGCTAATCGCGGACCTGATCCGGTATTTGAATTCGACCAATTCGTTCAAAATTTAAGAGACAATTCACATAAAAAGGTCTTCGATAAACCAATATGCGAATTACTTATGGATCAAAAATACTTTAATGGAATAGGCAACTATCTTAGGGCAGAGATTCTGTATCGATCGGGCACTGATCCTTGGACTCCAGCTAGATCTGCAATAGCCGACTCTGGTCTGCTATCACTGTGCAGAATCGTTCCTCTTGAGGCATATAACATTGGTGGAGGATCGATACGGGACTGGAAAAATCCTTACGGAGACCAGAAGATAACAATGGACGAGTGGATGCAATGCTATGGTAAAAAGAGTCAAGTTAGGGATCGCACTGGTCGAACTCTTTGGTTTGATCGTAAACAGGTTTCTAACGAAAATATTAAACTCATTAAGGAATATTCCAAAGGTTTGTAAAATCCTCTTTTTGAACCTTTTCATCGATTATCGGTATAATCTATTGATCCTGTAGAATCTCTACCGGTCCTGTTTAAAATTAAGTATGAAGAAAATTAAATTAAAGTACGAACCTAGGAAGCAGCAGGTTGAGATATTAGATTTCGTAAAAAGGTCAATCGATTCAGATAAAAAGTTCATGATGATCGATGCTCCAACCGGGGTTGGCAAATCATTCGCAGCGGTTATGATAGCTGATTGGTACTCAAAGGAGGTCAATCCGGATGCCAAAATAGACATCTTAACCAATAGTAAAATTCTCCAGGATCAATATACTAAGGATTTCGACTTCATATCGTCAATTAAAGGCAGTAACTCATATTGGTGTAAAAATAACATGATGAACTGTGGAGAGTCTAAAGCCTTTAATAAACTTAAGAATTCTAGATGCCAGTCGTGTCCCCATTCAATTGCCCAATCTGCGTTCATAAACAACAGGGTCGGGCTGACTAATTTCCATCTCATTACTGCCTATTCTATGTACAGTCCCGACTTGCTAGATGAAAGAGGAGCCCGGCTCTTAATCATAGATGAAGCACATGCGTTCGAGGAAACATTCTGTGATTTTATATCATCAACGGTTTCCCAGAGGTCCCTGTCCCTATTTGACATTTGGGAGGATTGGATGGCCAAGGATTTAGATGAGATTAATAATCTAAATCAACTTTCTGAATATATCAGCCGGATTATAATTCCAAGAATGTCCCTGAAGATAAACGAACTATTGGAGGAGGCAAAAGAGACTCGTGGAAAAAAGAAGAGGGCTGAAATGGTAAAGAAAGCAGATATTTGCGACAAGACGATGTGTAAATATAATAGGTTCGTAGGGGACCGGGCGAATTACAGTACAAACTGGATTTTCGAAAAGGATCTAGATCAAAGCGGAAACACTCGAATCTTGGTAGAACCAATATGGGGAAGCCAATATCTTAAGGAGATGTTTTGGGATAAGTATGATCATGTGATACTAATGTCAGGCACAATACTCAATCCTGATATGCTGAGCAAAATGCTTGGAATAGAGAATGAATCTAGAGATTATATCGCTCTTCCGTGTCCGTTCCCAAAAGAGAATCGACCTATCATATACGTAAAGTTTGGAAAGATGTCGTACTATGAAAAGGCAGATACCTTTAAGAGGGCAGTTCCAATCATTAAGAAAATACTGGAGAGAAACTCTAAGAACAAAGGTATCATACATACCGGTAACTATCAGTTCAATAAATGGATTCAAAACTCAATAAAGAACAAGAGACTCCTGATTCACGATTCATCGACTCGAGAAAAGATGTTAGATCATCATCTTAGATCCGAGCTCGAGACTGTCCTGGTGTCTCCTTCCATGATGAATGGAGTGGACTTAAAGGACGAGCTATCAAGATTTCAAATCATCCTAAAGGTTCCTTTTCCAAACCTAATGAGCAGTAAGATCAAAAAGAGACTTGAAACCAAC
>Ga0099848_1000335_pt1 | contig 21566 bp, 37 predicted proteins | sample CB_VirMetaG_3_FD_78179 | JGI IMG/M metagenome (GOLD analysis project Ga0099848, IMG submission 78179) | Freshwater to marine saline gradient viral communities from Chesapeake Bay - CB_1508_1S Viral MetaG | ecosystem: Environmental > Aquatic > Marine > Coastal | place: USA: Chesapeake Bay...
GGGGAAGCTTTACAGTATGTAAAAGATCAAACAGAGGCTATCTGTTTAGAAGCTGTTAAACAAAATGGGGAAGCTTTACAGTATGTAAAAGATCAAACAGAGGCTATCTGTTTAGAAGCTGTTAAAAAAAATTGGGAAGCTTTACGGTATGTAAAAAATCAAACAGAGGCTATCTGTTTAGAAGCTGTTAAAAAAGATGGGTACGCTTTACAGTATGTAAAAGATCAAACAGAGGCTATCTGTTTAGAAGCTGTTAAACAAGATAGGTACGCTTTACGGTATGTAGATAAATCAATTTTTAGAAATAAGTTAGATTCACTTGAGAAAATACATGATGATTATGTGAATATCAACAAACAATTAATAAATGATATTAAGTCGATATTGTTTAATAAATCAGTAAATAATGATGATAAGATTGAATTTGTTAAAAAAATTTTTAAGGAGATGGAGAAATGAATGAATTAGAATTTGAAAGAAGAGATAAATTAAGAAATAGAGTCTTAGGTGAAGTAGAAAATTTAATCAGCTTACATGAAAAATGGGTGATTTGGAATCAAATTGATAACTTAATTTCTATTGATACCCAAATATCAAGCAGTGATGACGTGATATTAGATAACCTTGTAACTTTTTCACATAAAAAAAATTTATTTATGCAAAATTTAATTAGGAATTTAGATAGGTTGGTGAGTGATGAGTAGTTATGACTTTATAGGATTTTCATTAAGTCAAGCAAGAAAATACTCATATTTTGCGGAAACAATACCACTCAAATAGGAATATTTGCGGAAATATCTAAGTATGCAAAAGGTGATAGCTGTGGCGAATATTGGTTTTTCGAAAACTCAAACAGTGAGTACTCATTTGCTAACCAAGAAATAACACACTGGATGCCGCTACCAGAACCACAAGAAGAGGATAACAAATGACCGTTTTTGATAAATTAAACGAAGAACAACTTACGAAATTATACAAGGGAGAATTTTTGGAATGGAAAATGGTGCTTAGTGAAGTTTTATCAGCTTTTGAAAGCGACCATTTTAGCATACAACTCCCTAAAAGTCTTTACAATACTATTGCGACGCGACAAATTTCATTAGGAAGTCTATTGACACCGTTAACAATGCTCTCAGCATTGTTTATTAATTGTGCGTTTCGCCCACATTCACATGGTGAAAGTATATTGTTGTTAACTGTTAAAAAAAAATATTCGTTTAAATTATATGAATTTAATATACCAAAGAATCCTAAAAAATATCAAATTTAAAAGAAGCGTAGCTATAGGTGTTTTATGAAAACTAAAAGACAAAATGATAAATTGGGGTATAATCCTGAAACAATACCATTAAAACCAAACACAAGATACGTAGTTAGTGAACAATCTAGAGAACTATGGGATAAATTTATGAATAGTAAAAAAGAGAAATTAAATTTTAATGATTTAAGTCATAAAGAACAAATGTTGTTAAGTAAATATTATCAATACATGGAATTAAAAACAGAAGAGTTTTTCAAAACAAACAACATAGAGTGTGCTGGTTTATCTTTAAAAGCTACTTTTGATAGTTTTGAAATTAAAGAAAAAACTAAAAACATCAAATCTTTAAAGATATGTGGCAAAGAACTAAAATTATGATCACAATTACTATTCTGTTAATAATTACTTTGCTGTTTATTTCATACTTTATGGTATGTCTTACCGAGTATTACAATTACAGTATATTAGATAAGTTATTAGCAACGTGTAAATTTTTCTTAATTATATGTTTTTATATTTTTTTAATGTATTTGTTAGAATTGTTTTTACAATACTCAATTGACAACTGGTGGTAATTATGAACAACATGAAACAACAAATCCTATCAATACAACCAGTAAATGAAGATTACAGTAGCGCAAATGAAAAACTGGATTTTGAAATAAAAAAGTACAATTTCAACGAACGTAAATATTATGCAAACTATGTTTTATTCTTCACTGTTGGATGCTTTGCTGCAATTATGGCTTTAGTGCTTGTTACCGCGATATGTGCAAGCAAAGGTGTTAAGTTTTTAGATACTAGTGTTTTAATATCTTTTATTGGCTTGATAGGCACGAATATCGTTGGGGTATTAGTTGTAATCGTTAAATATTTGTTTAAAGGTGATTAGATATGATTAAAGGACAAGAATGGAAAGCTGCAAGAAAGGTTGTGCAATTGGTAATAAAAAAAGAAGTTAATCACATTGATTTAATTAAATTACCGATGGATATACTGCATAGAGTATTTTTAATATTAGATAGAAAAAATATGTGGCATAGATGGTAATATAATATATAATGTCAAAAAACAAAAGGATAATATATGATAGAGATCAAACATCAAATTGTTGATTGCAACCCAAGTCACACTTACTTTTATATAACAGATTCAGATTATAACAATGATGGTATAAAATTTGTTATTCGAAATGATGGTCATATTGCAATTATGACATGTAAGGTGGTAGATGAATTAAATAATTTATATTATTCACTTAATGGGGTTATAAGTGTAAAAATAATTGCAGATTACAACTTAAAAGACTCAACTGTAAAATGCAAATTCGTATATGATTCAACAGTTACTTACTCAGAAAATAAATATATTGTCAAAAATGTTGATGATATGATTAATTTTGCAAAAGAAGGATGGAATGAGTTATTAGAAAGTTCTGAAAAGTATAAAAAGTTAGAACGTGCGATTAGGAAATTGAAAATTTTATTTGAGAAAGATCATGATGTTTTTGAGAGAGTTAATTTAATGTTATTTAATGAGAGTTTGAATGTTGTATCATAATATAAAATTGAAAGATAGTGAATTTACTTATTTAGAGTATATTAATAAATTTGTTGAATGTTTTAATAAAACATCTATTTTGAATAAATTAAGACATCACAATGGAATGTTAACACTTAATGGTGAACATCATATTGACATCGCAGGAGCATTGTCTATGGACAATCTTTCATCATGTGATTTAAAACTTTTTATTAACAGGTGCGTTAAAAATTTATTGGAAAAAGAAAATTCAAAATCAACACACCCACTTCTAAACCCAAAAAGCAAACACTATGATCAGCCAGATGGTCGTGAGGGAATTGAATTGCTTGAACAAATGTTTACAACAGAACAACTAAAGTCTTGGGCTTTGATCACTGCAATGAAATATAGGTTGAGAATTGGTAGAAAAGATGATGGCGAAAAAGAATTATTAAAAATTAAAACTTATGAAGATTATTATAAATACTTAAATAAAAAGGGTTAGATATGATTAGGAAAGATGTTTTTGAATCAATTAAAAGAGCAGATCAAGAGGGCTTATTGGATATGGCTTTAGAAGTTCATGGTATTAGTATTGAGCAGTATAAATTAACATTAGAGGAGATGGAAAGATGATTTATTTGTTAGGTTGCTTGTTAGTTGCAGTTATGTTTTTATGTGTTTATTTTAGTGGTATGGGTTCAAGTTGGATGTATAAGTTGAAGGAAAAAAATGGTAAATTACTGTTAGCGGTTATCGTTGGAATGATTGCGTTGTCATGGTTAACAATTATAGTATTCGTTATTTACTATCTTTGGAAGCAATATGTTAAATGATCTTATTGGTAAAACATTTGGAAGACTAACAGTTAAGGATATTTCTACTCCGAGGCGTTATAATAAAAATATTCAACAGATGTTAGAATGTGTATGTAGCTGCGGAGCAGATAATGTTATTGTTCAAAAGACGCACTTGAAAAATGGATATGTAAAATCATGTGGTTGCTTGTGGCGTGAGCAAATAAAAAAAGGACGTGATATGAAGATTGTTGCTGATAAACAGAAGATAATTGATAATAAAACACTACTTCCATTGAGCGTTGTTCAGGAATTTATAAAGGCAAATAAAATTAAAAAAATAACAGAAAATACTGGTTTGGATTATAAAACAATAAGGTCTGTTAGAGATGCAAAAATGTGTGACTTAAATATTAATAGTTCTTCTGTTGATAAAATTGCTAAAATGATTTTGGAAGAAAGAAATGCTTAAAATTGGAATATTTATCACTTTTATTTTCGTATCTGTTTTGATTTTTTTTGGTATAAAAAACGGAAAAGTTGCTGAGATGTCTTACAGCTTGCAGTGGGACATATTGGCAAGTATTGGTTTAGGAGGAGCAGTTATAGGTGCAATGTTAGTAGCAACTTGTGTGCCAAAAAACATTATGATTGCTCAATTAATTTGGGTAATTACTAATGGTTACAGTACAATATATCATACATTTCATAGTCAATTGATAAATTATGTCATTTTGTACTCAATATTTACGATAACAGCTATTTTTGGATCAGTAATAATGTGGAGGAAATTAAATCATGAAGAAGACCGTGGTTATGTTGATCCTTATCTTTAGTTTGATCGGTTGTAGCACGATAATGAGCGCATTTAGTGCTATAAGTGGATTGTTTGGATCGAGTCAAGATTCAACTCATGTAAATAATAATTTAGATGCTCAAAATGGTGATAACAAATCAAATAAAGTAGAATCTGATAAGATAGAAAATAGTAAAGTTTCAGGTCGTGATCAAACCGAATACTCAGCAAAGGAATTAGTTGTTAACCAAGGTAGTATATGGGATCATTCAATTGCTTTCATATTAGGATTTGTTCTTTCTAGTCTTGCAACTTTTTTAGTTGGATGGCATATAAGGTCTCCAAGATGGATAGAAAATAGAAGAAATTTAAAAAAATCGTTGACAAGTAAATAATTACTATGTATCTTTGACCATGAAGAAACAAAAGACAAAAGGAGTCAGTTATGGTCAGTCAATTAATTTCAGTAGCACATGTATTGGGTCAGTATCTACCTGATGTAAATCCAGTTGATATTTCATTTGGCACTTTATACAAAAACGGTAATATCTTGCTTATGGAGGATGATTTTAATTTAGCTGTCAAGACATTAGAGCTAAATGTTTTAAGAAATAAAACAAAATTTGGTATTCAGCAAGTTGCAACATACATGGGCATTACTTTCACAAATTGGATTTGAATTATGTACAAAATAAGAACTGGTGTTGGTATTGATAGGATGGGTAAGAATGCTGAAATAACCATTCATCAAATAATTAATGCAGTTGAAAAAGCTAGAATAATCACAAGATCAGATAAAAACAAACAAGAATGGATATTATTTGGAGAATCCTCTGGGAGAAAACGAGATGACGTAAAAAACAGGTGTATACTTTCAATTGATATAGATAATACAACAAATACAATAAGTTACATAAAAAATTTGCTTGTCAATTCAGGGTATAATTACATACTGTACACAACTGTAAATCATTCACTTGAAGCACCTAGGTGTAGAATTTTAGTGCCACTGATAGAAGTTATTATTTCTGAACAGTATTCTCAGGCTGTTAAGTCTTTCATAAATATATCAGGACTTGATGGTTTAATTCCTCTTGATCCTAAAAAACCAGCAATAGATGAAAAAAGCTTTGAATGTCAGCAAGTAATGTATATTGGATGCAGGAACGAGGACGAGTATGAGTATGATTATGAAGTTGATATGCAATTTTTTAAGCATAAAAATATTAATTTATCCAATAAAAAAAACAAAGAAAATAAGATTTCAAACAAAACAGAGGAAGAGAAAATTGTAGACGCTTTATCCTACATACCTTCTGATGATAGAGATATTTGGATTGCTGTTGGAATGGCTTTATATCACGGTCTTGGTAATAGTCAAGAGGCTTTTTCAATATGGGATGATTGGAGCAAAACAAGCCACAAATACAAACAAAAAGGGATGATAAAAACTTGGGGTAGTTTTAATAGGGAAGGCTCTGTTAGAGGTCTTGGAACTATTTATCATTATGCAGAAGAAAATGGATTTGTTAATTATTGTATTGATTCAAATGTTGAACTGTATGTTACTGATGAATTTAATAGATCAATTGATAACATGGTTGAGAATTGGAAAAAAAGTAAACTTGAAGAGCAGTCTGAAATAAACGAGGAAATCGTTTTAAAGTCTATTGAAAAAAGTAAAAAAACTGATATTGAAATAGAAGAAGAAAAAATAAAGATTGAGAAAGAAAGTGGTGTTAAGTTGCCGATCCCAAAAAAAGGAATTTTAAAAGATATATATGAATACATAAGAAAGAAGTCTATTTATTTTGTACCGGAGGCTGCGATTATGACTGCAATATCAGTTGTAGGTTGTGCAGCAAGTAAGACTCGTGAAAGTCCTACTGGAACGAGAACATCTTTGTATTCTGTTATATTAGCACCTTCAAGTTCAGGAAAGAATGCTAGCGCTACATTCATTGATGATCTGATAGATGCAGATGATCTTGAAACTTGCAATATATCATTAAGCAGCGGATTTCATAGCGTAAGTGCTTTAGGTGAGATATTAAAAACTCCAAAAAATCCGATAATTGTTGTTGACGAAGCCAGCGCTTTGTTTTCTCAACTTCTTTCGGGTGACAATAAGGGATCGATGGCAGGTACTCAGCAAGCTATGATGGCTATCAGCAGCAAGCAGGGATTAACATATCGTGGAGCGCAATATTCAAAAGCAAACAGCTCAATGAATGTTGAGGTTAAAAACGCAACATTAACTTTATTTGCTTTGAATACAAAAGACGATTTCCTAAAGCATTTCACAAAAGATAATGCAAGGAATGGATTTGCAGGAAGGTTGCTTATTGCAACAAGTAATTCATTTGATGTTAAGGCTAATAAGAAGAACTATAAAGACAAAACGTTAATGGATAATATTGTAAAATTCATGACAATACTAACCCAGAAACAGAATGTTAATTTTTATAACCCAGAAGCAGAAGCAAGTGCTGATGACAATTTTGAACAAAATGTATTCGATATTCAAACTGATCATTTCGCTAATGATGCTGTTGAGTCAAGATATTTTGAAATATCTGAGAATTATAGAGATACGGCTAAGGGTCTTGCAGAGCCTTATAGATCATTGCTTGCTAAGCAGCCAGAAAACTTAATAAAGCTAGCTCATATATACGCTATATCTATGAATGTTAACGATACTATAATAGATGAAGATGCTTTGACATTTGGTAAAGCATGTTGTGATTATTTTTACAATGTTCAAGCAAATGCTTTTCAATCTTTCGATGACCAGTCTGAAAGTTCTGACAATGTTGTGTATATTCTTGATAAATTAAGATTATTTGATGGAATGGTTGACTTCACGTCTTTGCTAAGAAAATGCCGTAAATTCAGTAAGAAAAAACTAGATGAAGTGGTTAGAGACATAACAACAATGGATTATGCGACTATAGAGAATGGAAAGATAAAAATTACTAAAGATGGAATAGATTTTTTATCAAAAAGCCGTTGACAATTTAAAAAATATGTTTAAAATAACTAATTAGGAGGTAACGAATGAAATTAAAAATTGATGGTTTATTAAGTGTGACTCAAGTTGCTCAAATGTTCGGTGTTAAGAGGGCTAGTCTTTATTATCACATGAACAATAAAGACTTCCCAAAAGCAGTTAGGTTGACTGAAAATGGAAATAGATATTATAACAAGACAGACATTTTAGAATGGCTGAAAACAAAAGGAGTAAAGATAGATGAGCTTTAATTTAGATAGCTTGATTGGATGCAATGAGAAACGTCCAAAAGTAATAACGATTGCTGGGAGCGGTGGAGTAGGTAAAAGCTCAATGGCAGCGTTATTTCCAAGTCCTGTTTTTATAAAAACAGAAGACGGATTGGCTAGCATCTCACATATGAAAAATGTTAAGTCATTTCCGTTATGTAAAAAGCCTCAAGATGTTCTTGATCAAATCAAAGCATTAGGTACAAATGATCATGAATTTAAGACTTTAGTTATTGATTCAATCACTCAATTAAATGTCTTGATTGAAGAAGAGCTTGTAAGCAATGATCCACGTGCACAGTCTATTAATCAAGTTGGCGGAGGATATGGTGCAGGTTATAGTATGTTGAGTGCTGAACACTCACGCATTAGACGTGCATGTGACTGGTTGATGAACGAAAAAAATATGCATATAGTTTTCATAGCACACGTTGATATTGCTACTGTAAAACCTGCTGATGCAGATGAGTATAATCAATATACACTACGTATGCATTCTAAGTCAGTTAGTCATTATTCAGATAATGTTGACTGCGTTGCATTTCTTAAACTAAGATCATTTGTTACTAAAACTAGTGGTAACAGGGGGATTGCAAAGACAGATGGTAAAAGAGTTATCACTTGCTATCCAGTACCTAGTCATATTAGTAAAAATAGATTTGGAATAGAAGACGATTTGGTTTTTGAAAAGGTAGTTAATCCTCTTGAGCAATATTTGTAAGGAAAAAATAAAATGTTATATACAACATTAAACAAGATTCGTGAATTTAGTCCATGCGAGGATGGATGGAAACAATTATTAACGTATTTAAATAAAACCAAAGCTGATGATGAACAGCTAGATTTTAAAACTATCTTAAATGCAATAGGAATTAAAGATACATTATGGTGCTTACGAACGCAAGATTTTAAAGATTACTATAAATTTGTAGTCAAGGTTGCTTATAGTGTTTTACCAATTTTTGAAAACAAGTATCCTGACGATAAGCGTCCAAGACTAGCGATTGAAGCAGTCGATAAGTTTATGAAAGGTGAAATAAGCAAAGAAGAATTAGAAGAAGCTAGGGCTGATGCTGCTGCTGCTTATGCTGCTGCTTATGCTGCTTATGCTGCTGCTTATGCTGCTTATGCTGCTGCTGCTGCTGCTGCTGATGCTGCTGCTGCTTATGCTGCTTATGCTTATGCTGCTTATGCTGCTGCTTATGCTGCTGCTGCTGATGCTGCTGCTTATGCTGCTGCTGACGCTGCTGCTGATGCTGCTGCTGCTTATGCTGCTGCTTATGCTGCTTATGCTGCTGCTGCTGATGCTGCTGCTGCTGCTGATGCTGCTGATGCTGCTGCTGCTGCTGATGCTGCTGATGCTGATGCTGATGCTGATGCTGATGCTGCTGCTGCTTATGCTGCTGCTGCTTATGCTGCTTATGCTGCTGCTGACGCTGCTTATGACGCTGCCAAAAAAGAAAAATGGAAAGAAATAGAACAGATATTTGTTGAAGAGTGTTTAAATTAAAGTTTACTAACAAAAAAAGGAGAAACAATATGTTTTTTAACGCAGAAGAAGAAAATAAGAAAAATCCAAGTGAATATGATCCAATTCCTGCCGGATGGTATTATGCAAGCATTGAGGGTGTTGAGCTGAAAACCACTAAAGCCGGAGACGGTCAATTTATTGCTGTTACTTTTTCATTGATTGGAAAGCAAGAGGGTCGTAAATTATGGCACAATTATAACATTTCAAATCCTAATGAGATGGCTGAAAAAATTGGTCGTGGTGAGCTTGCACGTCTTTGTATTGCTGTTGGAAAAGTTCAGTTATCAGCACCAGAAGATTTGCTTAATTCATTTGTTGATATCAAAGTAACAATTAAGCCTGATAATCGTGATAAAGACGTTATGCGTAACTTTATAACTCAATATGCGGAAGGAGATAAGAACAGCGCTAAAGAACTAGCCAAGCCTGTTACTGATTCCGCTCTACCTTTTTAGTGTTTAGCGAAGAAATAAAAAAATTACTCGATTCAGAAGATAAGAAATTCATAAACCTTAAATTGTCAAAACATATGATTAAACACAGGTCGTTTATTGCAAAAAACTACGAGCTTATCTTCTGGAAAGAGTATGAAAAAGAAATTTTTGAACATAAAAAAAGAAATGCAGGGGCTAGGGCTGCTAATTCTTATTTAAGAGATTTAAAGGTTAGGACTCATTATGATAGAGTTACGTGATTATCAGAAAGAAGCTATTAATTCAACATATCAATATATAAATGACGGCAAAGGGAACCCAGTTATTAGTGCTGCTTGTGGTGCTGGAAAATCGATAATCCAAGCAAAAATAGCTAGTGACGTTAGATCAAAAGGAAAAAGATTTTTAATGCTTGTTCATACTAAAGAATTAGTGGAACAAAATGCAAATAAAATAAAAGCATTATTGCCAGATGAAAAAATTGGTATATGTTGCAGTGGAATAACATCAAAAAAAAGCGCTAAAGAAAATATAGTTTGTGCTAGCCCACAAACTTTTGTCAATATGATTGGCAAGATTGAGGAGGGGTTTGATGTTTTGACTATTGATGAATGCTTTAGTGGAGACACCGAAATTCTTACAGAAAAAGGTTTTGTAAGATTTGACAAACTTAAAAATGAAAAAGTAGCACAAGTTACAAAAGATGATCAGTTTATAGATTTTGTAAACTACACTAGGAAAATTGAAAAAACACCTGAATCAGACGTTTACCATATCAGAAGTGATAAAGGAGTGGATTTAATATTAACTGCTGGTCATGAGATGCTACTACATAATAAAAGAGCTGGTGAATGGGTTAAGAAGAAGCTAGAAGAATCTAATTTTAATCCACATTGGCAGGTTGCTAAAAGTGGTTTCTCATCTCACGCACGAAACACGCTTACTCCGTTTGAAAAGCTAGCAATTGCTTTTCAAGCTGATGGTACTAGACACTGTGAAAGCAGGATTTATTTTTCATTTTCTAAACAAATAAAAATAGATTATTTCCTAAAATTAATGGAAGAGTTAGGGTGCCAGTATGAAGAAATATCACCGTGTTCTAAATCAAGTGAAAAAGTAAAAGACAAACGAAGATTCTCTGTTGTTAATTTTGGTTTAACTAAAGACATTCCAAGTTACTTTAATATAAATGAATTAAGTGTAAATAAAGCCATCGAGATAATAGAATACATGAATATTTGGGATGGTCACATTGCATCTAAAAATTGTTATTTATACACAAACACTGACAAGAAGTCAGTTGATTTCTATCAAGCAGTTTGTTGCTTATGTGGATATTCAACAAAAATGGTTAGGGCTGTTGATAAAAGAAGCGATAAATTTAATGACGTTTTTAGGCTATTCATAACTAAGAAGCAAATGGCATCAACACAGAGTTGGAAGAAAGAGAAAATAGAATTTAAAGATAAAGTATATTGCGTTGAAGTTCCCAAAGGAAATATCGTTGTTAGAAGAAAAGGAATGACTCTTGTTGTTGGAAATTGCCACCGTATACCTTTCAAAAAAGAATCAGTTTATCAAAAAATAATCTCATTTTTGAAACTATTAAATCCAAATATGATAATTATCGGCATGTCTGGTACTCCCTTTAGGGAAGATGGCACAGTATATGACACGCAAGGTAGCATATTTAGCGGATTATCCTATGACATAGGTATAAAAGAATTATTACAGAAGAATTACCTATGTCCTGTTATAAGCAGGGGCGGTGTACAAAAAATAGATTTATCATCAGTTAAAAAACTAGGTGGAGAATACAATCAGTCTGATCTTGCTCGTGCTGCAGACGTTGATACACTAAATGAATCTGTTGTGAATGACATAATTGAAAATGGTTATGATAGAAATTGCTGGTTAGTTTTTTGCAGCGGAATACAGCATGGGGAGCATTTAAAAGAAAAATTTATTTTAAAAGGGATAATTGCAGAGGTTATAACTAATAATACTTCAAAGCAAGAAAGAGAAAACATAATTGATAAGTTCAAGAAAGGTGAGATAAAATGCTTAATTAATAATTCAATATTGAATACAGGATTTGACCACCCTCCTATAGATTTAGTTGCTTTCGTCCGTGCTACATTATCAACAAGCTTGTTTATACAATCAGTATCACGAGGAATTAGAAAACATAGCAGTAAAGAGAACTGCTTGCTATTAGACTATGGAAACAATATAGAAACACATGGTTTCATAGATGAACCTACGCCAAAAATAAAAAAGAAAGGTGATAAAAGAGAACCGGTAACAAGAGAATGCCCTAAGTGCCACTTAATATTACCAGTGCAATCTAGGGTATGTGAATGCGGTTATGAATTTCCAATTGCAGAAACAGTTGCAACGTATCAGTCATATTCTTATGACGGTGCTGTGACAAGTGATCAAGTTAAGCCTATAGGAAAGTATGTTAAAAGTATTATGTGTAAACGCCACAAAAAAAAGAACTCAATTGATAGTGTAAAAATAACATACTTATTTGAAGATTTAAGCAGTGCTGACGAGTATTTATGCCTTGATCATGGCGGTTACGCATCAATTAAGGCGAAAAGTCGTGTAAAAGAAATGGGAGGAATTTCTGATAGTGTTAGTTCAGCTTTAGATGAATGGATTAGTTGGTCAAAACCAACTAAGGCAATATTATCATTTGATCAAAAATATAAGCGTTATAAAATTGATAGATTATTTTTTAATTAAAAGTAAAGGAGGTACATTTGAAAAACTCACCACTTGAATCGGCTGAACAAAAAGGGTTTATTGATTGGCTAAGAAATAAACACCCACATTTAATATCATTTTCAATTCCAAACGGTGCAACAATGACTAAAAGAGAAGCAATGAAGATGAAGAACGAGGGGCTTCTTGAGGGAGTTCTAGATATTTGTGTAATGTTGCCTTTTGGTAAAAGTGTTTTCATAGAAATGAAAAGAGTAAGACCAAAAGGGAGATTGTCTGATGTTCAAAAAGATTTTATAAAAAAGGCAAATGATTTAGGTCATGACACTATAGTTGCATGGGGTGCTGAAGATGCAAGTATAAAGTTTTTAAGATATTTGGAGGACAATTCTTTTTAATTATTTTTCTTTTTTAAGCTTATTAATATAAATCCAAGCAGTATCAAGACTTTTTTGTACTTCTGAAACCAAAACAGTTAACTTTCCTATTTGATCTGGTTTATTAGATACATATTCCGAATAGTAAGTAAAGAATGCTAATAATAATGATATTATTGCTCCTATGGTAATAACTGTCTTTTTCATGCCAGAAACCTCTATTAATTGCTTCTCAAGATCATTAACTTTATTTTTAACTCTATCTAACTCTTCTTTTAATTCAGAGCTATCTGATATTATTTTCATTCTTTCAATTTCTATTTTTATTTTTTGTATATCTTTCTTTAATTCACTGTTGAATATATCCATAAAAATACCTATATCGCGCAATACATAGCATAAAAACAAAGCATTGACTAATTATTATTGGTATTTTATACTCATATAGTGTTATATACAAATAAAGGAATAATGATGGCTATTAATATGTTGAAAAACAGTGTACGATTCAAGGCAAGTCCGATGAAGCAGGTTACACTAAAAAATGGAACAAAAGAAGATCAAAAAGAAAAAGTGGTTTCCAAAAAAACCTCACCAAAGAAAGTTAAGAAATAGTCCATTCCTTTTCAGTTAAATTAACTTTGGACTCAACTTCAAAGGCATTGCAGTACAAAGAGTTAGTTTCATAATCGTATCTGTGATTTAAGCTAAGACAGAAAAAGTCTCTATACAAATCTAGCAAATCTAGCTTTTTACTTTTGTAGATATCAATAAGCATTGATTCAGCTTCTTCCTTGCTGTTGATGTCTTTAAACGCGTTTTTAACAGCAACAGCACCCATTCCTTTGATTCCTTTGATTCCATCTGCCGCATCACCTTGCATAGCTTGCTTATACCAAAACATTTCATCTTTTTTACATGACTCCAGTGTCATTGGGTTCAAAACATCATCTAATGTATTAAAATCTTTATCAATACTTACAATTTCAGCAAGTAAACCTCTATCTTTAATTCCTTTGAAAGCATATGAAATAGCATCATCAGTCTCATTATAATATTCACATTGCTGAACTTCATTTGAGTTATAAAATTTCTCAATCAATAAATTCAACCCGACAGGTGGTCGCAAATTTGACCTGTTTGCTTTATATTCAGGATTAATTATTTTACGAAAATTGAAACGATTATCTAAATTTATATTATTTCCAAAAAGCAACAATTTAATATTTTCACCATTCAAAGGCTCAAGAATATCAGTCATATTTTGCATTCCCTTTTCTAAGTTAAATGCATCAATGAAATATCCTTTTTGAATCTCTATTGTTTCTAGCCCACGTGCTGCACTTTTATAAAGCAAGCTATCTATATCTACTAGTCTATACTTAATCATTTAAATACTCCTTAACAAATGGCACACATAAACGCTTACACTCTTTTTCAAAAATCTTATCGTACTTGTTATTAGAGAAAAATATTACCTCATCATATTCTTGCATTTCTTCTAATGCATCAGCATGAAAATCATATAATAAGCTGCCAAAGTCTTTTTTAAAATAAGTCTTTTTACTTGTAACGTTTTGTAGTCTGTTGTTAGTGACATATTTACTAAATTTTTCTACTGCATCAATTACACTCTTAGGAATTTCTTTTTTCTCTTCGCTACTTAGCCCTAGACTTTTACGCTTCTCAGACCATTTTTTAGATTTTTTCTTGATTAAGAAACTTTCACTGTTGTAATAAAAATAAGTATCCATTAGCGGATAAATGACTATACCTTCCATAATATTGCCTTTAATATCATTAACTTGATTATAAGTTGCAAAACTACTCTCAATATCTACATCCATTTCCAATGCTTCATATAATTTCATTTTTTTAGTATCCAATACTAGAAAATGATCATATAATAACTCCCAATTTTCTAAATGAGACCACTTTTTCACTCCATCAAAATATAAATCAAAAGCAACAAAAGATGGCGTTAATAGTTTAAGTGGCACATAAACAGGATTAGCTTGCACCCTATTACCATAAAGCTCACCAAAAACAGTTACTGTTGTGTATAAATAATTCAGATTGGAAACAAAGCTACGCATTCTACTTTCCAATACTTCTTTGATAGAATTTACATTATAGAAGTTATCACCACTAATGATCTTACTACGGGACGCGAATTGCACTTCATCAATTTCTCTGTTATATATGATTGAAAAATTAGCACCATGTATTTTTTCAGACACTAAAACTAACTGATCTTTGTCTAATTCATCAATGTACTTACTGTCATAGTTGAATATTTTTTTATATCTAGTAAAAATGTTATTTATCCTTTTATATTTAAAACTGCTTTTAATTTATGCTTTATTTTAACCAAATCTTTTTGAGCATTCATAACAGCGTTCATATCTTTATATGCGTTTGGACTCTCATCGATAATTCCTTCGTCTAGTCTACATTCAACGCCTTTCATGGATTCTGCATGCTCCATAAGTGTTATTTGTTTTCTAGCCTCATTCCTACTCATTTTTCTACCTGCTCCATGTGAGCACGAGCAAAAAGACATTTTATTACCAAGACCTTCAACTATGTAAGAAGTTTGCCCCATAGCATTAGGTATGATTGCTGTGTCACCTACTCTGGCTCTAACAGCGCCTTTTCTCGCAACATAAACATTCTTGTTGAAGTGATTCTCTTTCTCTATATAGTTGTGATGACAATCTATAACAATATCATTGAAGTCTTTAAAAACATCAGTGATAAAGTATGTTTTAAAGCAACTCACTATTAAATTAAGAATAACAGCTCTGTTAAGCTTAGCGTATTGCTGAGCAAAGCTAACAGAATATATATAGTCATTGAAGTGCTTAGATTCTTCAACCAGATAAGATAAATCAATATCAGGTATATACTTATCAATGTAATATCTCTGCATTTCTTCTTTCGCTTTATCAATGTAATATCTTCCAATACGATTACCAACACCCCTAGAACCTGTGTGCAACATTATCCAAATCTGGTCATTTTCATCTAAGCATATCTCTATAAAATGATTTCCACCACCTAATGTTCCAAGCTGCCTGTATAATTCTTTATGTTCAGCAAAGCCATTTGATAATTCAACAACGTAATCATACATTGATTGTAAATATAATACTTCTTTCTCGAACTTTCTTAGGTGATCCTCATCTTTGTGGACACCAAATCCAACTGGAACGACACTCTCAATATCCATTCTCATTTGATGAAGATCATCTGGAAAATACTTAGCGTCTACGCCAGTGTTTAATGCCAACATTCCGCAACCTATATCAACTCCTATTGTAGCAGGTACCACTGCTTTTATAGTTGGAATTACAGTTCCAACAGTAGACCCTTTTCCATAGTGGCAATCTGGCATTACAGCTACATGTTTGTGTATAAATGGCAAACTTGATGTTCTATTAACTTGTTCAATAGTCAAGTCATCAACATCAACACCATTTGTGAAAAATATCGATCTATCGTTATATCTAGTAAACATATCATTATTTCATTTTGTTTTTCAAACACCCACAACTTTTCGTATGGTTTCTTCTTATATCGCTCTCACGAGCTATAAATATGTTGCCACATAAACACATAACATTCAACATTTTTCTACGTCTTTTTTGACTTTCTTGGTTATTGACACCTAAAACACTAATTGATTTACATCCCCATTGTTTTATTCTTATTCTTGTTTTCAATAATTCTTTATTGCAATCCATGTCTATTATTTTATTTCGTGAATCTACAGCCCACCAAGTTTTTTGATTAGTAGTAAATATATTTATCATTTTGCTATTTCTGCACCCCGCAGCCTTTGAAATGGATATAAAACTCTATTATACTCTGATAAATCAGGAGCGTGCACTGCTTTTATCAAGATTCCATTTATATATTCTTTGTCAGTCTGATATTTTTCTGGCAATATTTTAACATTTGTTTGAATTACTTCTTGATTTTTTATCAAACCAATAGAGCTTCTTGCGCTTTTTAGTGTCACATATAACCTTATCGTGTTGTAGTAAGGGTATCTTATCATCTTATAACTATCATCTAAATATATTACTGGTATGCCATTATACTTTGACATATCAACAATAGTGCCAGTTATGTACCCAATACGACCAGAATAAGCATCCCATGCGTTGAAAACATTGCTATTTAGATCAGAAGTAATTTTTATATCAACGATATTAAATTCTACAATTGAAACATCTGAATTAGAAACAATCTTATTTATTTCATTTTCCGTTAAGTATGAACTTTTATTGGTTTTTATAATGAAATATAAAAATAATGATACAATAATTAGTGATAAAATAATTGAAATTATTATATATCTTATTTTCATACAATATTCTCTATATTAAACAATTATGAATATTGTACATTATTTAAGATGCAAATCTAATGATAAATTATTTCTTTATCTTTTATTTGTTCTATACATATTTGATCTAGTAAATTAATAACTATTTCATATAATGCTTCTGCATCACTTAAACATTTTTCAATGTGTTCTTCAGAAACTCCTTTATTAGCAATAAGAGCTGATTTGGTTAAAGAATTTCGACAGTCTATCAAAAACTTATTCTTCACATATTCAGTAGATGCTTCCCTTATAATCCACATTTTAACTTGTTTTAAAAGCTCAGAAATGATTGTGTATTCAAACATATTTATGCCTCCTATCAACTGTGTAGATTTTTGACTTTTTATATGATCTATTCTTATTTGTTATCATTCTTCTTTGAGGCCTCAATGCATGGTGCATAAGGTATAATCTCGTTCTTTCATTCATTTTTATAGACCTCATATATGGTAATTGGTCTTGGGTTATTATTTTTTTATTTGAAGTGAATAAATCTATAAGTTGAATCATTTTATCTTACCATCCAACTGCAACTGCATTATTTTCATTGAAACTTTAAATGCATATTTATTCTGATCTTCTCCAATGTAAGGGCGTGGAATTTGCAACATATCTGATAACATATAAACATCTTCCAATCCATGATAGTTGCCAGCTCTCTCTAATGCTACCATTAATTCATCTTTGTCAATCATATCGTCCTCTTAATACTTTCTCTAATTGATTTTTCAAATATTCATTTTGTTTTGTTATAGTTTCAAGATGATCTGAACAATTGATTAAAATGTTTTCGCTTAGAATTAATAGGTCTTCTTTGAATTTATCTTCTTTTAACTCAATCTTAAGACTTATGGGGAAAGTCTCTAGTGAATTTTTAATATTGAAGGATATTCTTGGATTCAAAGCTTCATCTGCATATTTTCTAAAAATTATACTGTATATTTTACCATATCCTAGTTGCTCTTCTACTTCATAATATGTTTGTTTTATAAGAGATCCTTTAATTTTTTCTAATCCAGCCACACCTTTCAAGTCGACTCCAAAAAAGCTGTATTTAAAAAAATCATCATACAATGCCAAACAATAATCACTATTACTTGAATCATAAACCTCGAAATCAATAAATAAGAAATATTAAAATATTTCTATAAAATCTTCCTCAAACATAAAGTAACATAATTCACCACGATTAACAGAGGAGATAATATTTATATATTTGTCCATGTTTTTTAAAAATTTATTGTTATTCATATTATTACTTGCATATCTTGTAAATTTCATTTCTTCTCCTTTTTTTATAAATATTTATTAATTTTTTTTATTGCTTTTTTGGTACTTACTTTTCCACTCATAAATATGTTTATCTCTTCCCCTTCAATTGTTAGCCTGAAGTGATAATTGTCTACATTAATTAACTTAAAGCTAAATTCAATGTTTGAACATATTAGCTAATATAGCTTCACCCTAACTAAAGATAAGTTGCGATCATACAACCTCTTTTTCTCAGCGTTTTTACTGTAAAAAATAGTTTCAGCATGAAGTAGTGTATGCAACAATTCTCTATTAAATTCAACTAATTGCATATACTCTTCTCTACAAGTTTCAGCATACATAGAGACAATTTTGTAATGATGTTTTTTAGGAACATATTTTCTAAATACCCATTCTTTAATAAATTTAATCATAAACTACCATAATACCTCATCTTCATTAAGATTATCTATACTTAAGTCTAAATCACCATGACATCCTAGATGAATGTCTAAACATTCCTCTTTCTCAATCAAACCCCATTTAACTAAGTGACATATAAAAGAGTTTTTTTCGCTTGCATTTCCCCATATATCTGAGCCATATTCTCTATAATTTTTATTTCTTAAAATATAGTCCTCTTTCAGTTTATCTATGTCAAAATCTTTTTTACATCTATAAAGACCAACATTATGTAAATCATCATATGAGTCAGCATTAAATAAAATTAACTTACCTTTTTCGATATAATTTGTTTTAGATTTCATCTGCAATATCTCTTATTTGACGTAATGAAGTTTCTTGTACTAATTTACCGTTTTCATACACAACTTCCAACAGCCCTTCACTTTCCTCTTTAACAGTGCAGTTATCGTTAACTTTAATATTGTCACCACTTCTATAAACTTTTAATAATCCTTTTAGAGATTTTTTGCCATTATCGGTCTTAGGGTCTTTGTAGATAGCTTCCCATTTATTGTTCTTGTAAACAGCAGTTGCTTTAACAGCGGTGCCATGGGTATCTCTAGTTACATATTGATACGTATAAGAACCTATGCCTAACACTATGTTTGAACTAGCAAATCCTTTTCTTTCTAACTTATCCAATATCTGCTCTTGTCTTTCTAATGTTATACTATCACCGTATATGGCACCGATTTTGTCATTTAAAACCTTATAGCCTTTTGAGTTTATGGTTCCGCCAAAAATATCCCACAAGCACTCAATTAAACCTTTATCCTCTGGCATTTCTCTTAAAGGTGATTTACCACAAATAATATCTACTGGGTCTCCTGAGTCAGGACGTATAACAACTTTACCATCGCGAGCCATTATATCTTTTTTTAACTGAGGTAAAAACTCATTAACTACTTTCCAAAAATCCCAAGTATCACTAACAATACTTAAAACCCCCACTGGAGATACTTCGTTCATTAGATATTTAAAAAACTCAATTTCCCCTTCATTCTGCCAAGAACATGTTACCGAGTGTTCTGTCGCATTAACTGAACACCCTATAAGTTCTTTTGATGAGTCTGCGTTGTAATAATCTTCAGCAAATCTTACTGCGGGTATTGTGTCAGTACCGACAAATCCTGAACATAAATGAGCGAACCCAGACATAGCAGCTGCTTCTAACCCAAACATTCCCCTAAAACTGAAATCGTGCCCTTGAAACTTAACGTGGTCATCGTTATCACATGTTTTTTGTGAGTATTCCATAAACTTATCATAATACGCTTTTGCCGTTGTAGCTGAGGTTGAAATCGCCCATATATAAGAAGACAATACTGTTTCTACCATGTTTGTAAGCCATTGGAAACCTTCGACAGTATTAACTATCGTAAAGCAAGGTACTTGATATGGAACTAAGGTACCTTCTGGTAATGCTTTTATTTTTAACGGCAGATAACCTAAATCGTACAAGTTACTTAAATAATCAACATTTACGTCATGCCCTAGCATATTCGATAGTAATTCTTTATGGTTTTTCATGGCTACATCTTTTGATACTTTGAAAAAAGTTTCATTCCATGTTTTAATTAAATATTCTTTGATGAAATATTGTAATCCAAGAAATACAACACCTTTAGAATCCTTTATGTTAGAAAGTTTACTGCTTCTATTTGTGTAATTTGAATAGACTTTTTTAACATCTGGGTGATATGCATGCACATGAAATTCTTTGTATACATCTTTTTGTAACGTGGCTTGTATCATTTTCATAATTTTATTACCTCTATATATTTATTTGATTCACCTGAATAATAACTATCTGTCGTATAAATTTTATCAATATATGGTTTTAGTGCGTCTAAACCTTTCGTAAATATTCCGTGAGTCACAACTAACTCCACCGATTTAGCGTCATATAATTCTTTAGTCTTAGCCAACTTAGCTAGTTCTATGAACGTTCTTCCACCATCACAAATATCATCTATTATAACTACATTCTTATTTGTAACATTACCGTGTATAGTAACTCTTGAAATTTCTCCTGTTTTTAAATCACGATGTTTGAACCCAGTGGCTACTGAGTTTTTTGCATTAAACTTTAAAGCTAGTTCATTTACTTCTTTGTACGCACCGACATCTGGTGACAGGACTATAGTGTCCGTTGAACCTACTTTTTCTGACAGTAAGTCAAAAAATATTCTGTTTTTACCTATAGTTTTAGCGTTATTTATCAATAATGGAGCTACATTGCTATGAGGGTCATATATGTTAACTTCGTCAAAATTCATTGAGTTGACCATACCGGCAACGACATTTAAACTAAAACATTCTCCAGCCGAGCAAACTCTGTCTTGACGCATATACGGTAAGTATATTAAGTCTAAAATATATTCAAACTTACATGGTGAGGCAGAACCTAATGCATCTTTAATCAACATTAGCTCAAATAAATCTTTCTCGTCTTTTAACCTTGCTCTGAAATGTATCATTTTGAGTTCTGTTATTATTTTTTGATCTTTTATTTCTATTTTTATTTCACCAGATGGGAATTTTACTTTATTGTATTCTATGTTATAAGTTTTTATTAAATCTTTATTTATATATGGTATTGCCGTCAATTCAATTGTTTTCATAATTATTCACCCTTGTTATATTTTCTATTAACAATTCTTAGCATAGCTCTCCCATCTCCACATACCCACTTCACCACAACCCCCCATCTCACACTCTCTGA
>Ga0099848_1000336_pt1 | contig 21558 bp, 34 predicted proteins | sample CB_VirMetaG_3_FD_78179 | JGI IMG/M metagenome (GOLD analysis project Ga0099848, IMG submission 78179) | Freshwater to marine saline gradient viral communities from Chesapeake Bay - CB_1508_1S Viral MetaG | ecosystem: Environmental > Aquatic > Marine > Coastal | place: USA: Chesapeake Bay...
CATCACTGGGTAAATAGATTAGGTTACTATGTTGCTACCGTGCCATGGGACGATGAGTTTGACAGCTGTCTGCTATCTGTTGAAGAAGAGTGTGAGTGCTATGACGAAGAGAAGTTTGACTGGGGTGCTGACCCTGACTGCAAGATTTGTGAGGGTAACGGGACCGTAACGAGGTATGTTGACTAATGGTTAATCTAATGATATCACGTAACAAAAACAAGGGTAAGACTATTATTGACTGGGACCTTAACGTGTACTGTCCAGAGCAATGGTATGGGGGTGAGTCTTACTGGGATCACGATCTATGGAAGATTAATGCCCGCATATATAGGGAGGGGCCAGGACTGAATCCTCTAGACACTGACTATACTATTACTCTGCTAGAAAAAGAAGCTAAGGCCATTGGTCTTGTTGACTGGGCAAATAGTAGTATAGACAGCGATGACTCTTGGGACGACTGGCTTGACGCAGGCCTAGATGGCTTCATTGACCTATATCACTTTAATGAGCTATATAGGAGCAGGTGCACCGATAGAGTACTGGAGTTCCTGGACACACTACCTAGGTACCTCGAAGACGTACCTGATCGGATGATGTGGTAAATAATTTAAATAAACTTGGTGGGGTTGAGGGTATTCCTACTTTCCCCTTGACCCTGCCACCTTTTTGCTGTATAATGACCATAGGAGAAGAATGAAGAAATCAGAAGCCGAGAAGATAGCCGAGAAGATGCTCAACCTGACCAAAGACAGCACACTGGACTTGGAGCAGGTTGGAGTTTATCTTGCTCGTAGCCACCCAGCCTACCTTACCAAAAGACTAGAATACATTCTTGAGGTAGCCAGAGATGAAAAGGAAGGAAAAGACCTTGTCCAATCCGACACACTTTTCTAACAGGTGTGAAATCCTAGCAGAGCTATGGATGAATTACCGAGATGATGAGCAGTTTGCTGATTTTATTGAATATAATGATTTGGGTTTGCCACTAGCATACATGCTAGCTAATGCCATCACCAAAGGAACAGATACCTCTGAGGCAATGGTAAATGAAACATGGGAGCTATTCCTACATGGTTTGGGAATTGTAGAAGATACTGGCTTTGAGACCCTGGACGAGATGTTTGATGAAACAGATATAGATGAGGACACAGACCTAGGCGACTAGGATCTGTGGCCGCACCACATCTTTGTCCATTTGTCAAGTCCTATCTTTATAACAATTTGATTACGAAGGATTACGAAAAATCGTGGAATATCCTGGAAGTTATGATCAAATTATAGATAACTGTGTATAATATATATATGAGTCCAAGACATCAATTTAGAATGCATTATCCAGAAGAAGCTAGGAAGCTAGATGAAGGATATGCTGAGTTTGGTATTGTTGTTCTTAATAGTATATCCTATATAGTTAAAGATGTTATTGTTCCATTCTTTGTACCGTCCCTAAAGAAGACTAATAATCCTGACAAGGATAAATAGATCACGGTATCGCAGCCATCCCTGGCTACATATATAGTAGTATATAATACATTACGAAGAACATAAAAAAATCGCTGAAATATTTAATTATTATTTATTTTATGAAACTTATTTACATTTTTTACATGTTTTTATATGTTATATAAACGTTATATTTGACAAATATTTGGCTATCTGATATAATGCAGTCCCAATTTGGGACCCAAAATGATTACGAATCTTCTTAAAGATGTGTACCATTCTCCATATCTCTCCACTTTACTCCACTTTATGTACATTTATCTAAATAATCAGTAAGATGTATTTCATTACGATGAGTCCAGAAATAGCTCTGAAAAGCTCTAGAATGGATTCTAAGGGGGGTATATATCTCTTCGCTAAATCAGGCTAGGTCCTATTTGATCTCTAGCTTTATTGGCTAAATCAAACATCGAATCAGTCATATTACTAGGCAAATGAGAGTTATCTATCTCGTTATTGGAGTCTACAAATCTAAAGAACATCATGCGTACAAACTCTCCTGGCTGAAACTCTTTTCTTGGTCTCCAATGTATGTTCTCATTAGGATTAAATATTAATGCTTCATTGTCTTCTATGTAGAATACTTCTTCATCTAACCCTATACCCCATTTTGTATTGGACGATAGTTGGAAATTAACCAGAAGCTCGGTGTTGTCCCTATCAACATGTGGTGGCAAGTTGGGTTGTCCATATTTGAGGTTATACTCTACAGCATTTGCACCTTTCATCTCTAGCCTAGATCCAGTCAGGTGAGATATTTTATTAAACAAGGATTCATAATAAAAATGAAATGGTCCTATGCGATATGAGACTCTGCCTAGATTACTGTTTTCTGTAGGGCTTTCCATAACATCTTCTGATGCCTCGTCCATAGCATTATTAAGAACTAAGAGCTGTTCCTCTGAGAATATGTTATTGAGTCGAACTATTTCCATGTATATATTTTATCACGTTAGCTAGAGAATATTGCTACGTTAGTAGCATTGTACCTCTTATTTACCGCCGAACTTTACACCGCCGAACTTAAATTAATGTTATAATAGTTAAATGCCGAACTATGAGCTATTAGAAATTCAAGACCCCGACAAGCTAAATAAGCTCAAGGCTGAGTGGGAGCCCAAGAAAGAGTATATTGAGAAAGATTTATGGGTCATCAGAAACTTTTTAACTGATGAAGAATTTGAGTGGCTTGATGCTCAGGCCAGGGACCCTGAAGGATGGTATCCTACAATGAGATCTGCATATGGCAATAACACAATGAATAAATTTTTGGGATATGTCCCTCAATACGGAGATGATGGGGTCATGCTTCCTCCCCACCCCAGTATCAATCCTAAATTTGAAAAACCAGATTTTTTTCGAGATATCGAAGACAGGCTAGAAGCAGTTTTGCCAAAATTCTTTTCTGGAGGCGGAGCCTTTCAATCACTATTTGAAGTGCCAGATGATCAAATCATTAAAGAGCTTGGCAAGAATGTTGACTACGCTATAAACTGGCATTACGAAAGAGATGATGAGGATTCAGAAGAAGACCAAAAGAGGGTATCTTTTACAGGAGTTAGTGCCGAAGCAAAGATTACAGGTTCTTTTAATATTTATATTAATGATGATTTTGATGGCGGAATTCTTGAATTTCAAAACAAGCCTTACAAAATTAAGCCAGAACCTGGAATGCTAATTAACATACCCTTATATAAAGAATTTGAACACAGGGTAACAAAAGTTACTAACGGAAATAGGCACACAATTTACGGAAGATGCTGGGACAGCTTAGAGGGTTCGCACCTATCTTCCAGAGAGGACTGCTAATTATGAGTCTTGATGAGTCAGCAAACAGAAATATCGAGCTAATTAAAAAAATGAGAGAGAACCCTTGCCCTGAGGGAGACCACGAATACACAGATCATATATTTGCTACAGATTCTATGGGAATAATGATGCATGTTATATGCAGCAAATGCTTAGATATGCAGGGATGGATTTATAGATAATTTCTGATGAGTGTCTATGTCCAAAACAATTTGGTATCTGCTATCTTCAGATTCATTAATAAACCAGTGTGGTGCATAATGCTCTATCCAAAACAGGTCTCCCGATTTTGGATGAATAATGTCTTTATTAATTTCAACCCTCATTTTTGACTTATTTAAGAAAAGCACAAACCTCAGCGTGCCCCAGGGATTGTCAATTCTACTAACATAATCTTTAATAAACCTGTTATGACCAATTTCTGGGTCATAAACGTTATACTGGTCATAGTCTGCATGAACTACCCCAGGAAAATCGTAGTCAGCCTTAGAAACCTGAACTCTGCTTTCTCCAATGTTTGCTAGAAATTTTGTAGCAACATCTGCTAAGTCTTTAACTTCGGCGGGCCACTCAGAAAATGACAAAGAGTAGTACCCAGGCTCTGATTCATTCCACGTGATCGTTTTTTCAAGAGCCTGCACTGCTTCAAAAGAATCAAAACTAGACATTAACTTCCAGTAAGACACTAATCTCTCCAGTTGCTATTTAGATTAAAAAAGTTTTTGTAGTTTTGAAATGGCACAACATTCGGGTCCACCCACCAATCTTCATGGGGTAGTTTAGCAACAAGAGCATACCCAAAGGAGTCTAGTATTCTTCTTGATACGTCTCGTATCCAATCATTTTTAAAGTTTTGAATTAGGTTGTGCTCAAATGTAATAACCGAAAACCTATACGTGTTTAACGGAACTGCAATAAGTGCTCTAAGACATCTTTCGTTGTCGCCGTCTTGACCTCTGTGATCATAACTATCTTCTATATCTAATTGTAAAAAATCAATTTGATTTGGAAAGCCCTGCTCTTTAAAATAATTGGCATAATCAAACGTTTGTGCATCTTGTAGTAAACATGGGTTAGAACGCAAGCTATTAAACTCATTTACGAATGCTTCATCAATATCAAAAGAAACACCGTGCCACCCATGGTCTTTTTCTAAAACATAAGAGTTGTTGCCATCTTTATAGTGTCCAGCTCCTATTTCCACATAATATCTTGGACCAGAGCTTAGGTCTTGAGTGGTGGATAAAATATCTAAAACAAAGCTGGTTACTGTATGGTCTGGGTTAAAGGAGTTTTCTGTCATAATACTATTATATCACGCAGAAGACTATGATGCTGAAGCAATGCTTCTTATTTTTTGAATAATTAAATTAATATTTCTAGTATTGGGATACTCACGATAATCTAGCAAGTGATGCACGTTAGGGCTGACCATATCCATAGCATCGTGGTAGTTTGGTAACGGCCAGGCAGTGTCTGTGTTTATCAAAAATACTTCACAGTCTTCTCTAACAATAAATGCATTTGCAACTGAGGCTCCGACAAAAACAACCAGTCGCTTAGCATTAGCAACAGCCTCTAACTGCTCTTGAAACGAAGTCTCTCTATAATCAAGAACAACAAAGTCTTTAAACTCAGACTTAATTAATTCGTACTCTTCTTCAGTTAAATATCTGCTAGTTTTCTCCAGATCATCCAAAGTCTTTGGGCCACCGCTTGACATTATCTTGTCATATACTTCATTAACTTCTTCAGCCTTTCCGTCTCTTGAAACAAAGATATCTAGCCTATTGTCATCATTCTTGGAAATATTTGACAAGAAAAAGTGTCTTAGGTGTGGTATAACAAGGCTTAAATATTCATTATCTTGTAAAAGATCTTTCAGGTCATTGTCTATTAGGTGATAAAAGTTAAAAAGTCTATTTGATATTACAGTTATGTTTTCAATATCTATGTGTCCATAGTCTGACAGCTTGATAGACGTATGCTCATAGTTTGCTTTAATTTTTTCTAAGCACCAGGTTGCGTATTCGGAAGAGTGGGTGCCTGGTTCTTGCTCAATAATAAGTAATTTTAAGTTTGGTATGGCACTTTTGAGATAAAGAAACTGCCCAATCTGATCTACCATAAAGTGGTAGTAAGTTTGCTCTTCAGCATTTATAATAAAGTAGTTTCCTTTTAGGCTAAGAGAGCTGTCCCCGCTTAAGCCTGGAATTGATACTTCGCTATACCTCTTCAACTTCTGTTTCCTCGTGAGTGTTTAGTGCCCTCTGCACCCCAGCAATGTACCCAGCCTGCCAGGCCAGGATTGCTTTTTCATTTGTGTCAGAAGGTGCTTTTGCCATCCAGGTTTGTAGGTCTTGCACAGCATGACTAACAATCTTTTGTTCGATATCCATTAAAACACCTCCTTCATGGAACATTCTAGGTGTAGTTCTGCAAATCGTCTTTCAACAATCCTAGTCGCTTTCTCGATGTCCGTTACCTTGGGTACCCAGACAATTCCGTCATCGCATACAACACATCTTTTAATAACGGTTGTTCCAGACGGCGAGACCTCTACTTGCAGCCCGTATTCTTTTTCTATTTTATCAGGATTCATCTTTGATCCAATCTATTAGCTCTGGATTATCGTTAATAATCATTAATATTGCGTTTTCATAAATTCCAATAAAGTAATGTTCCCAGTCCTCGAAATCTGCCCTTCTTTTTGGTCTATTATTGTCAAATACCATTCTAGCAGCATGAAGGACTTCATGCAACAAGGTCACTCTTTGCTTAGATAGGCTAATATCACTTGCAACAACAATCAAATTCCCCTGGTCAAGGGTGTACCCATGCGAACCATCATTAAGCATGCCATCATTGTCTGTCTTACGAAACTCAATCTTAAAGGTCTGAGGACCTATTTTGACCTTGCTTGGCTTACTCGTCATAGTTACTTCCAATCTTTCCATGCTCCACGATTTCTAAACCACACAAATACATGGGTGCCAAAGTAAATATCTAAAGTTATTCTTTCAGGATGTGCGTATAGTGCAATGCCATAACGAACTTCGGGGTCCCACTCTTTATTGTTATAGTGCCTATACTGCAGCATGCTCTTCCCAGTCTCCCTTATACGAATAGTTTAGTCCATGCTCAATAGTATATACACAGATCTCATCTGGCTCTAAGTATTTGGTTTGCTTATCAGATGTGATAAGAAACATGCGGGTACCCTGGGGTATGGCAGTCTCAACATCCATATCTCTCATAAGATTAATATATGTATCACGCTTAGCTATTACGAACTGTGACATTACTTGCGTAGCTTTCTATATACAAAAGCCCAAACGGCTAGGATTACGAAGGCAAAATAATATGCCCAGGCTGAACCAAATAACTCACGCATGACATCCACAGCCACACCTCTCTCCTGTTGATAATTCAATTATACAGGACTCGTGATGCCCTGTCAAGCACCAGCCAAAACTTGTTGTGCCAGGAAGTTTAGAAGCCATCTTTGGCTAGCTCTTCTTGCCACTCCTCATCGGTCCATGGCTTTAGATCAATTGGCGTTAGGTATTCTTTAACATTCTTCCATCGGAGATACTCAGCACCCTTGCCTTCTTGCTCTGCCCACTTCATTTGCATATCAAGAATAGAATAAATACGCTGACGCTCTCTTTCCATACCCTCTGCAAAGCCTACAGACTTGCCGTCTTCATAAGAACTGCTTTCTAGTTCAGCAGTCTCGTAGCCCTCATCATAGCCATCTTCATAGCCCAGAGTAAAGTACTCTTGAGCAAGATCTTGCTGCTCTTCTGTTAGCTCATCATATCCGTCTGCGTCTTCTATTGAAAACATTACACCTCTCCTATCTATAGCTTAAATGTTATGTCATTAGTTAAAAAAATTGGTAAAGCATATCTATCTTGAGAAATACTTTTTACTTGATGCATATATGCATCGGTAGATGGAAATAAGATAAGGTCTCCAGCCTTCTGGCGAACAGTATAATTAAATTGTGTAAACTCCAGGAATCCGTCTGCAATCATATCATTTAGGTAAAAAACTCCACTATATGTGCAGTGAGGATTGCTTCCGTTGTCCTGGTCGTAATGAATTGGTATGCTTGCCCCTGGCCCCTGCTTGGTTAAAAAGAAGTTTGATACATACAGCTTACTTGAAGAATAAAGCTCTTCTGCCTTTGCTTCTGCACGTGCAAATAAATTACGAACCACTGGCTCTATGTCAGAAACTGGCTCAAGAGTGCGAGGACTATTTGATCCTGGGATGTTGTCAATTCCCATAGTGAGTTGCCATCGCTTGGCCTGCTCAGAAAATGTTAGCTTATCAATATTATTATTAATATAGTCTATATAAAATTTACACTCATCTTGAGAACAAAAATTATTTATTATAAATATTTGATCCAATTATAGCTCTCCGATGTCCCAGTGATCTTCTGCATTAAATTCTTTTACATAGCCAACGTAGTTGTTTCTTTGGTCCCCGTTATTTATATCTGTAATAATTCTATTACGAAGGAGGTCTAAAATTCTCTGCCTCTCAAACTTCCTACCGTCTTCAAATGCCTGCTTTAAATCATGTGCGTCAAAACTCATAAGTCTATTATAACAGATGGGGTATAATATGTAAATGGAAAAAGAGAATAAATTTAAGTATTTGGTATTTCCAGATCAGACCTACATTTTAGAGTGGGATGATGGCCTCAAGGCAGAGGTTACTGGTGAGGACATCCTTGCCCAATTTAGGCGTGAATCATATCTTGATAAACTAATTCATCAAATAGACGACAACAACAAGCAATCGCTACAGGATTAGCCGTACACCTCAGAAACAGGCTTTAGGCTGCCCTCTAGGGCTAGTTCTATGTTGTTTTTTAAACGTGCAATCTCTTCTTCTGCAGAGCCGATTTCCATGTCGCCATTGTCTCTTGCATAGTCTAGCAAAGTAGCATTAGCGTATCTACCTACGAGCTGACCATTTCTATCTACCAGGAATTTTTCAAAGTTTCCAAACATGTCTGTTCCGCTCATGGCACTCATCTTGTCAAAAAGTTCGTGAGGAACTTCGCCCTCTGGGAGCTGCTTAAACCAGTCTGCTCCTGGCTTAGAGTTGACAAGCTCGGAAAACTTATAGGAGACATCGTATTTGTCTACTGCATATTCCCGTGCATGAGCTGCATCCCTTAAACCTTCGCAATATTCTCCATAGGTAATTCCGCCACCGCAATACTCATTAGTAGGGACAGCAAGAACCTCAAAGCCTTGATCCTTGTACTCATTGTAGATGTTTTCAATAATTTTAAACTGTGGTGCATTTCCACAGTCTCCAGTAACATTAACAATTAGAGTTACCTTGCCTTTAAATTCTGCAAGCAAATCTTCTGTAGAGTTATCCCAGGAACTCAGTTTGATATCATAAATAGACATGTTTAATCCTCCAGCTCTATTATACTCTCATTTTTTACTTGATAAAGTGTATTACAGGAATAGCAATAGTGGGTGGCACTTCTAACTGAGCAGCCACCGAGAGCTATTAGGCCCCCACGAGCATGCTCTATCATCTTTGTATCTGGGTAGCCATACAGTACTGGCACCATTTCTCCTGAGCAGCCACAAGAATAAGACCTATAATCCATTATTAAATTATAACGATACTATTCAATTTCAATGTATTTTTTAGCACATTCTTTGCATTGAAATTTTTCTATCCCAAATTTTTCAGCAATTACAAGATCTCCAATAATTGCCCTTTCTATGGTAGCAAAGTCGACGTGTCCATAATGAATGGGTACAACCCTGCCATCACATTCAGGACATCTCATGCCTTTATTATAGTTCTGTTTTATGATATAATAGTAATGGCCCCAGTCAGTTGGTGGACTGGGAAGAGTTTATTGGGACTGGCTGGGGTCAAATTCTAATGGGTAGTCCGTGCACACACCCCAAAAATCTATTAAGTCATTACGACTAGCATTAAATATCTCTGGCAAAACAGCAATTGATCTACGAGTAGGCTTCATGTGTGGGTAGGTCCAGGAGTACCCCCAGCTAGTGAGAGTATAGTCATCGCTTTGATGCCAGAAAAAATTTGGTTTTAAAAAATGTCTGTCAAAATACTCTAAAGCTTCTACATTTTTGCAGTGAAGCCAGGACTTTGTAACTATTTCTCTAAATGTTTTATTATCGAGCACGTATGCTGGCCCATCATGCCCAGTAAATAGCTGGCCATCGTGATACCAAATATCTACTTCAACATCGTATCCCAGAACAATTGCTTCTTTAAGATATTCGGGATCATTTTCCTTAGCAGGATTTGGGCCTGCTAAATTTCCTCTATGTGCAATAATTCTCATTTTATAGCTCCTCCTCCATTGCCCTTAAAGAATCCATGACCAGTTCAATGTTGCCCTTAATATAGCGTCCGTCGCAATTAAGACGCAAAACATTTGAATGAGCAAATCCATATTTTTCGCTTAAATTTATCATTACAAAAATAGCATCTTCTTTTGCATATACAGAATGTGCTGAATTAGAGCCAGCAAGGCTAGCCAGGTGTGTGCAATTAGCTACCAGACTTACTTGATCACTAAAAGGTATTTTCATAGGATCAACTATTAGGTAACCTTTATTCTTAAAAAACTTTTCAATCATCAAAACATCTTTTGATAAAAAATTTCTTCCAGAATCTTTCCACTTGCCAGGTGGGATTTGTAAAAATATTTTTTTATTTGGCGACTCACTCGCAATTATTTTATCCTTAAATGCTTCCCTAAGTGTTGGGCCAACTATATTTTGCCACGATGCTTCTGTAAAAATTGGCAGCTTTAATTTTTGTTTTTGCATTTCTCTTTTTAGCCAGACGTTGCTGGGGTTACGAAGCCAGACTAAATTTTTTACTTTTATTTGTTGATATTTTGGAATTCTTTGTTTCATTATTTCAAACCCAAACATTTTGCATAGAGATTGCATTAGGTTGCCAGGCTCTGGGTCGTAGTAAACCGCTAAGACCCTCAGTTCTGGCAATAATTGTTTTAAGTAAAGGGCCTGGCCAATCTCATCAAAAAGACTATGGTATAAAGAGCCACAGTCTCCGCTCAGAAAAAGAACTGGTCTATCGTCTTCAATAATAAATGGAGCTACGGATACGCTATTGTTAATTATGCCAGTATTAAATGCTGATTGCATAATTTTAACTATGGTAGCATCTTTAGTAGTTTTAATTGAATGCTGTGTTTGTGCTGCATTTAAATCTGCAACAATAACCTTTGCCGTTGCTCTTCCATCAGCACCACGAAATTGTACAACATCGTTTATATCAACAAGCGATATAGAATCATGGTCTAAAAAGAGATCTTTATATCCCGACTTGCCATTATTATCTGCTGTTAAAGAATTGAGAATTAGTTTTGCACCAGAATCTTTAAAGTCTTGACAAGTTTGTACAATTTCCTGTAAATGTTTTACCCAAACGTCTTTGCTACAAGAGATAACTGTTTTGCCTGATGTAAGACAATCTAAAATAAACTGTCTTGCAGCATCTGTATCATCTATTGCCTCTATAACAACATTAACAGATTCATTCATTGATATCTCGCTTAGGGATGTAATCCACAGCGTAGATTCTCTAAATTTTTCAGGTATTGTACCGATAGCTCTTGGCCTTTTAGTCGCTACAAAAATAAGGTTTATACTTTTTAAATCAACAAGTTCTAAAAAATTCATCCCTACCTGTCCTGCTCCTGCTAATGCGACAGAAATTTTAGGGTTGTCCAGTGTACTGTGATTTAAAGCCAATTACTATTCCTCAACTTTTTTATGAACACGGTTTATTTCAATTTCACCCTTCCAGGCTTTCTCTTCGTATCCACGAGTCCAAACAAAGTTAGCAATAGCATACCTAGTTGGTCCTGGCTCAACCACACCCACTCCGTGTAGGTAGTCTCTACCCGTAGGGAAAATAATAAGGCTTCCAGCTCGTGGCTCTATTGTCAAATTTCTTTTTGGGAAGTAAAGCCTTCCCCCATTAAAATCATCATTAATATAAAATACTGCTGCATATCGCAAGTGCTCGGAAGTTTCTGCGTCAATATGTTCAGCAAGACTTGCTCCAGGATAGTGACGCTGAATGCCCACCAGTGCCGTGGCCTCAAGGTCATCAGTTAAAAAATCTTGAATTCTTCGTGCAAAAACATGAGGCAACTCTCCCTGTAGCTGAAGAGTCCTGTCAATCCACTCTTCATTAATATCAATAAGCCCCTCAGCAATTAAGTTATCTACATCATCTCTACCAAACTTTTGCAATCCCTCTTGCTTTATTGTTTCTAGATATCTAGCACTCCACTCTTCTTCTGTTGCAGAAACACAAAAATTGTAGCAAAAAGCAAGCTCTTCTGCAGTTGCAAAATTATGAATGTAGTAGATGTCTGTATCAAGCCGTTCCCAATTAAAGCCGAGATCATTTAGTTTTTCTGTAATTACCATAAAACAATTATACACTATCAGAAAATATAAAACCCGTCAGAGCATACCTAGTGGGACCTGGCTCAACCAAAGAAACCCCGTGCAAATATTGATCACCAGTTGGAAAAATTGCCAATGCCCCTGTGACTGGGCGAATGGTAGCTCCCAGTTTAGGAAAATACAAGTTCCCGCCATTAAAATTGTCATTTAGGTATATAACACAGGCATATATTAGTGAAGAATCATGCTCAGCATCAACATGTTCTTTTAAAAAAGATCCAGGGTAGTGTCTTTGCACCGTTCTCATCGGCTCTAATGCTGTTTTAGTTTTAAACAATGCCTGAATATCTTGCGAAATTTGCATAGCAACATCTTCATTAATTTCAATAGACTTATCTACCCAGTCGCTATTCATTGTCATAAGATTTTCATCTACGTATTTTTGATAATCGCTGTCGCCAAATTTTTGTAGAGCCTCTCTCTTTAAACCATCAACATAGTCTTTGCCCCAATCTTCTTCTTTCGCACTGGCGATTGTAGAGAGACAATAGTTTAAATTATCTTTTGACAAAAAATTTTTAATTAAAAGTATGTCATTACCAAAATTAACAACATCATACTTTTTAAGCTGCTTTGCCTTTATCATTATGCTGCCCAAATTCTCTCATATATGTTCTTATTTTGTGACAGTTTGAACAAACAACGTCGCATTTTTTAACCTCTTCCCAGGCAGCCTCTGGTCCCTGATTACGAAGAACCCGATATACAACATCTATTTTAACACATTCTGGTCTGTGATCAAACTCTAGAACATAGTGGGGGAACTTGTTGTGACAATCAGAGCAGCCGTGAGCCTCTTTATACAAGTGAAGTTCGTGTAAAGTTTTAGAAAATTCTTTGCGAAATCCTGCACCCTTTATCATATAAAACTATTTTAAGGCACGTATTTAGTATCATCTAAAGTTTTATCTACGTTATAATTATTTTTTTGGTGCTTGTCCCAGAAACCTTTTCTAGAAATAAAGCCAGGAATAATATACCTGTGGGGCCCTGGCCCAGGAGCATTTACTCCGTGCCTCCAATCCTCGCTTGTTGGAAAAACAAGGAGATCACCTGGATCTGGACGCAACTGAATATCCTGTTTGACAAAATAAACCTCTCCGTCAGTGTAATTATCATTTAAGTAAAAAACAGCTGCATATTCTAGAGATGGGTCTGTGTGATTATCAACATGGTCTTTAAGTGGAACACCCTCATATTGACGCTGAATTGTGCCACACCCATTAAAGTGAAGATCATCTCTAAAGTCAAACACTTCTTGTGCCCTCTTGTTAAGAGTTGTGGCCAAATCCCAGTTTGCAATTTTAAGATTTTTGTCATTCCAATTATGGGTTAATTCATAAAGGCCCTCTGCAACTAAATTATCGATGTCAGTTCTTCCAAACTTAACTTTGGCAAGATTGATTGCACCCTCAAGATAGTGGTGCTCCCATTCTTCCTGAGTTGCATTCTCTGCCTGATTTATAATTTCTTCAATTTCTTCAGGCTTAGTGAAGTTTTTAATTAGAAAAATTCTGTAATCAACAACCTCTACCTCATAGCCCAGCGACTCGATATACTCTTTAGTTAAAATAATTTCACTCATGTGTATATTATACACTATTTGGATATCTGTATAATATTCTTAGAAAGAATCTTTATAGTAAATCCAGTAGTATTGGGAATAGTCCCAGACTTAAAGTTAAAGTTATTATTTCCACCGCCGTCAAAGGTGCCTGGTTTTCTAATATAGTTCCACCAGTTCTTTCTATCCTCATATTCTTGAGGCCCACAAGAGTCGCACCTATTGCTTGGCTTTGAGGTATCGAGGTTGTAAGCAGTAATTCCATGCCTTAATTCGGATAGGGTACTAAACTTTCCATCAGTTCGATATTCAACTACGGTTGCGGTTGTTTCACCAGTTCTAAGAATGACGCTTTTAATGCCAGGAGATGCTCCCAATGCGTCCAAAGATTCTACTTGAATTATAGAAGTTGCAAACTGTTTCCTTGCATCAATACATACAATATCATCTGAGTCTAACCAGCCAGCCAAAAAGCTGGGCCAGGATAATACAGACAACGACTGGTTCCATTGTCCCATCATAACTCCATAGGCAGATCCGTTAGCAGGACCATGACCAATAAATCCTTGGTCATGTAAAATTTCATGGACAAGGTGACTCCAAATCTTGTTGGGTTCTCCAGCGTAGGTAAAGACACGAGAAATAAGCTGGCCCTCATCAGTGTTGGCAATGCCAGGGCCATACATGTCTGCCCCCAGCTCGAAGTGAGCTTTTTCTGGAACAACAAAGTATACGAAATGAGTTTTTGAAAAATCATAATATGGATCTGCCACGCTTATCCAGTCTTGCATTTGAGCATACTCAGCGTAGTCGTTTCTCTTTGGATACTCTGTTGCCTTTTTAGGTGCACGAAGCCATTCCGTATGGATTGAAATGTTATATGTCATTTTGCCGTCAGAGTAAAAGTTAGACCATGACCTTGCAAAATCAAAGTATTTTTTATAAGTTGATAAAGAGCTCATTCCGCTAGAGGTAGCATCAGAAAAATCAATTGGAATTACAGCAACATTTACGATTCCAGAGTAAGGAACGTCGTTATTTCTAATTGGAAAGCCCTTAGAGTGTGGTCCAGTCCAGGTATATTCAGGAATTTTGCAAAGATCAACGTTATCTACAAAAGAAACGGTGTCGTATACTGCCTCAGGCTCTTTTGTAGGCTCTGACGGCTTCTCAGAGGCCGTAGGCGATGGCTCTGGGGCACTAGACTCTACGGGCTTAGGCTCCTGCTTTGCTGGAGCAGACTCTTCTGGACTAGATACACCTAGAGACTCTGAAGTTTCAACTGCTGGAGACTCTGAAGGCTCATAAAATGTACTATCATTTTGTGTTTGATTATCTTGTTTGTGATCATTTGTGGGCAAAACATTTGTAGGTCTTGCTTCTGCTACAATTTCGTTTGCTGTCTCATTTACGCTAGTGGTGCTGCACCCAGATAGAAGTGCAACACCTATCATACCCACTATAAATTTTTTCATTACTTTACCTTATTACCGAACCTTGCCCATACTCTTTCATGAATAAAGTAGCCTAGTGCCTCCCAGGCTATATAAAGAAGAGCACCTAGAGTTGCATACTCCCACTCTCCAGTAAACAAAAAGATAACACCAGCAACACCAATTAGGTGAAATGCTTCCCAGCTAAATGTTTTAATTAAACTACGTTTTGTTGATTCCATTTTTCCTCCTAAGTAATTGTATCAGGCCAGGGCTAGGCTGTCAATATAGTGCTTCATTCTATCTCGCTTAGTTTTAAGGTAGCCCTTGTTTTCTTCAGAGATGCCCACAACTATGGGGGCAGTGCCTACAACATTTACAACAGAAGATCCATTTAAACAATCAGTTTTTGCGGGGTTGTTCGTAAGCAAGATTACGCCCTTGATGTCCATTTCTTCTAGGATTGCAATTGCAGCACCGTACTCTCTGGCCTCTTCTGGAAGACCTAAGGCTAGGTTTGCATCTACTGTGTCAAGGCCTTCCTCTTGCAATGCATAAGCCCTTAGCTTGTTGATAAGGCCAATGCCACGGCCCTCCTGCCCACGTAGGTAGATGACAACACCACCATGCTCTCCAATTTGTTCTAATGCAAAATGCAATTGAGGCCCACACTCACATTTGAGAGATCCAAAGGCCTCCCCCGTGATGCACTCAGAGTGTATTCTTAGCAATGTGTTTTCTTTGTCAGAGCATCCTGCAACAAGTGCTACATGTTCTACATTCATTACATGGTCATAGTATCCACGCATTTGCATTTCACCGTACACGGTGGGAACTGTCGTAACAGCCCTGAGCTCTACTCTACCCATCAATATTCGCTATCTGCATGCTTTACGCCATGCTTGTCATCAATATACCTATGGGCTTTACGAAGTGCCCCGCCTCTTGCAATTACATATGTTGCAGCAATGAAAACTGCATTCCAAAAAAACTCTGCAATTACATGCTCAGGTCCAAACATTACCTCAATCAAGTGTTCCATGGTTAATTTCTCTCTCTATTACGAACCAGGCTGCATTTATGTACCCGCTGTCGTCTTTAAACTCTTCAAGAAGTTTTAAAATTCTAGCACGCTCAAACTTAATTCCTTTTTCCGCCCACTCATATGCATAATCTGGATCTGTTTCTATATCAATTTTTCTTAACAAGATTATCCTCCATAATTGTTATGTATCCGCCACAGCGAACATATCTGTCTCCACCATCTACAAAAGACTTGCCACACTTACATCGTACAAAGTCATGGCGGTGCATTGACTGGATGACATCATCACATAAATTACAAACACATTTAGGTCCCATACCCATATTATACACCCTCTCAGGGCCTAGTGTCAAGCAGCCAGAAGGCTAATTTTATCTGGCTGAAAACCTGACCAGGAGCCGTTGGTGGTAATAACCACTGGGACAGCTTGATATCCCATATTAACAATCTTAGTATACGCAGCCTCATCTTGTGTTATGTCTACTGTTTCGTAATTAATTCCTAAGTTATCCATCAGTCTTTTTGTAGCGTCACACTGAACACACGCTGGCTTTGTATACACCGTTGTCATATAATATTCTCCTTTTATTAAATTGAATGGACCAATTATACCTCATATTTTGCTTCAGAAACTGGCGTATTTATAACGTTTTGATTAAGCTTGCGTGGTATAATTTATATATGTCTGCCCTTGAATTTACTGCTTCTTATGATGAGGTATTAACCAACAAAGTTTGGGATAATGGACTTAGTAATATAGATGGATCTGAATCTCCTGAAAACCTTTATCTCCATGAGATCAGCAATGTTTTTTTTAATAAAACATCTTATCCAGAATTTACTAGAGAGTACTCAAGAACAATTGGCGGACCATCTTTTTTTGTAGGGATATATGAAAGTCAATTTTATCACTTCATGTGTGATGGGCTTGCACAGTACCTTTGGCTAAGAACATTTATTCCAGAAATAAAAATATATTTTGTTAATGATCAGCCAGGTGCGGTTGATGAGCTTGCAAAAACTCAAAAAGATTTTGTGTCTACCGTCATTCAATGGTGCCAGGAGGAGGGCTTTGGTGGAGAAGTAATAAATCTTTGTACATATAAAAAGCTAAAGGTAGACAAGCTATTCTTGCTGGCAAACTCAAACATTACTTTTTTAAGGGAAAAGATTTCTGAAATATCTATACCGCTACTGGCAGATGTTTTAAATGGAAGTGGAAGCAGACTGCTAATGCTTCCCCTTCTCAAAGAGTTTATTTATAAAAAAGCACTTGAGCATAATAGGCTGCCAGAAGACTTTAATTATCCCACCAGAGTATTTGTGCGACCTGGATTAACAATAGAAAGACTTCAGGCATGGCATGATCAAATTAAATACTTTGAAAAAAACAATGTTGTTTTTGACAAAGATTTAAATATTGTTTCTGACCCCAAGGGCGTTGCTGCTGAGGTAATAAACATAGATTATTGGAGACATACAATTGATTTGACTAATGCTGGTTCAATGCGTGGGGTGGTGGCAGAGCTTGGGGAAAGATACCTTTCTCCTGAAGAAGTTTTGGCAATAGATAACTTTTTTAAAAGAAGAGACTATTTCTTCTTAGACTCACAAGAGCTATCTTGGGTAGACATGCTAAATATGATTATTCGTGCAGAAAAAGTTGCTCTAATATCTGGGGCTGCAATTCTTAATGCTATAATCGCTGAAAGCAGCACCCAAATTGTTTATTTAGAGCCGAATACTACCTATCAATTTAATCACCTTGAGACCCTAGACTTATTTTTTAAAGAAGTAAAGCCTATAATTTATTATGATCAAAGAGAAGTTTTGAGGAAAAAGTTTGACATTAACAGGCTTCTTAGCGATCTAGAAAAAGAAAAAGGAGATTTTTTATAAAATGCCCACAGTAATTATTCCCATGGCAGGAAAAGGAAGTCGTTTTTCAAATGCGGGATACAGCCTTCCAAAGCCCCTTGTAAAAGTAGCTGGCAAAACGCTGGCAGAAATAGCCATTAAAACTTTGGGTCTGCCTGATTGGCATTTTGTTTTTATTACAAAAAGTTTTGAAAACTCTGAGCACAACGAAATGCTTACAGAAATTTTTACAAAAAACTGTAAGTCTTTTACAGAAGTGCGAATAGACGATGAGCATTTAGGTGCAGCACATTCAGCACTATATGCTGAAAAATATTTACAACTAGATGACGAGCTTATTATTACCAATTGTGACCAGGCCCTGAAGTGGGACCCAGAGCTGTTTCTAAGGGAGGTAAGGCATCAGGGTGCCTATGGTGCAGTAGTTGTTTATACATCAAACGATCCGAATCATAGTTACGCACAAATTAAAGAAAATAGAATAGTTAAGCTTGCAGAAAAAGAAGTTATTAGCGATACTGCTTTAATTGGAGTTCACTACTGGAAAAAAGCAAAAGACTTTTTTGACACAGCAAGAAAGCTACTGGCTGAGTATAAGGATTTAGGATATAAAGAGCCGTACGTATCTCTTACCTACAATTATCTTCTTATTAATAAGCCAGTTGTGCCTTACATCTTCCATGGCTCTGAAAGATATTACAGCCTGGGAACTCCAAGCGACATAGATAACTATTTAAATATGGGAGAAAAGGTCAGGCTACATTTTGATGAGATTAGGCACACCGCCAAGGTTGGCGATGTAGTATCTGTTAGTGGCACAATTCCATATAGCATATTAAAAGATGTTGAGATTAAGATGCCCTCTAGAGGGGACGAAGAAAAATATCTTGAAAATGTTTTTTTGTTTAACGCTAATGAAAAGAGTTTTTATCATGGCCTGTGCGACGTTGTCGGACAGTGGCTTGCCCTTAAAAAGCTTACGCAAACTGATATTAGTCCGCTGTATCTTGAAATAAATTCTGATATTTCTTTTAATAACATACAGCCCTTTATGAAAGAGTTGCTGGACCTTGGAATAGTAAACTTACTAACAGTCGATGACACAGTCGGCAGAGTTAAGATTAAAAATCTTTTTGTAATTTCCCCACGAGACTATTCATTGTTTTATAAGTTATTTATGGACTATATTCCTCAAATCTTAACCGAAGAAAGCCACCCTGGAAATCCTGAATATATTAAACTTCTTTTGGGAAGCTCCTCAAAAGAAATTTTAGATAATCTTTCAGTGCAAGACAATACTCAAAAAAATAATAAAGTATTTTTTCATGCCTCCAACAATAAGGTAGGGACTGGCTCATTGGACATCGACGAAACTCACAATCGTTTTGCCAGCAAGGATGAGTACGAGGCTGTTGTTAAATTATTTACAGATGATGGATATGAGGTAGTTGATCCTGAGCGACTAAGCGTTGCTGATCAAATCAATATTGTTAGAAAAGCTTCACACATAGCAACAATTAAAGGCTCAAATAGCGTTCACAGTGCATTTGCCTCTTCAGATACAGTATTTACGATGATTAATTTAAAAAAAGAAAACACATTTCCACATGAAGTAATCGTAAGTTCTTTTATTGAAAATCCAATTTTTATTGACAAGACGGGAAGCAATGAAAACTTATAGAATTGAAAACAGTATTGGCGGATGGTATGTTGGTAATTTTCCCAATGCTGCCTATCAAACAAAGGGCCTAGAGGTATCTTTTAAAATACACAAGCAGGGTGAAAACTGGGATTGGCACTATCATGAGCATTTAGACGAAATTAACTTGCTCATTAGGGGAACAATGATTATTCAAGGAAAGAAACTGGTGCCAGGAGATATCTTTATTCTTGAGCCCCTGGAAATAGCAGACCCAGATTTTTTAGAGGACTGTGAAATTGTTTGTGTTAAAGTTCCTAATTTTACTAATGATAAAGTTGTTGTAAGGAGAGACCGTGAATCTAGATGACAAGATTAAAAATATTTTATTTGAAATAGGCAAAGACATTAAGATTCATAAAATTGATAGAGATAATACAATTATAGAAATTGATTACGACAAGTACGTTTTAAAACTAAAAGGTCTTATCCAAGCAGAGATCGAAGAGCAAACTTAGACGGCTTGCCTCCATTTTGTCTGTCTATTACTTGCCCATCTACAACACCAATATAGGTGGGAGATTGCTTTACGTCATACTTGCTTACATGATAGCTAGTTGGTGGGTAAGACATATCAGTAAAATTAAACTTTTCAACTACAATGTCTGGATTTTCAGCAGCAAACTCATCAATTACTGGCTCATGCTGCTTATAGTCCCAGCAATTGTCATTAAAAAATACGTATAGTTCTTTTGGCATGCTACCCCTTTTCGTTAAAGAACCAATCTACATACCCACGGCTTGGCATGTTATCAGGTGCTTTAAATAGGTCAGCGAACAATGCTTTGTCTTTTTCTTGATTTACAATTTTACGAGACCAGGAATAGCCTGCATCGCCACCCCAAGCAAGCCACATCACATAGCCCTTAGATGGGTTTGCCGAGTTGCCCCAGTCTTTGCCCTTCTTATCTACCTCATGACGAGAGAAATAAGAATACATTCTTTTAACGGTGCTTAGCGAGAGTGTCTCTCCATTAGCCAGCTGTCTAGCTCTAGTCCATCCCACGGCCGTTCCTGCACCCGTCGCTTTGCCATCTTCTTTGAACTTAATTGCCCTACGAGCAGCAGACCTAGCACCAGCAGGAGGAGAATATCCTTCAGCCTTTTCCATATCGCCTTCATAAACAACATCATCTCCATCTTCCCATAAATCATATTTCTTATCTGCTGGAACACAGTTTGGAACCATGCGACCATCTTTTTCTTTCATTCCACGCTGGACATAACCTTCCCAGCAAGCCTTTTCTACTTCTTCTGACATACTTGTATCTCCTGTTTTCTGCTTTGGAACTGGTGTAACAAAGTCTTTTTCTGATGCAGGATAGGGCTGTCCTGTAGCTGATGGCATACCATTAGAATCAGTCAAACTCTTCATGGTGTGCGTTTCAGGATTAATAACTGTAGCATCCTGATACATCATTCCTATGCTATATGCCGTAGCTTCCCATCCTCCAGACTCTTTCTCTGTAAATATTCTAACAGACATTGCTGGATTTTCAGGTGGCATAGACTCTAAGGCATACTCTTCCCCAGGCTGGCCCAGGGTTCCGCCCTCCCACATAATGTGCTCTACACGTCCGTGAATCATGCCCTCAGAAGTTTGCCCCATTACAAAGTCACCTTCAGATAAAGAATTTTTCTTGACCTTTGGCCACTCTTCAGGATTTTTAATTCCTACACCATTGCTATTGATCTCTCCAGACTTTTCTTCTGATTGATTAATAGCATAAATTTGTGCCATAGCTTCTTCTTTAGTGTCGTGGCAGCCCATAACTTCCCCGCCTTCTTTTACAGCAGGGTATCCGCTACATCCGTAGCTGCCTTTTTCTCCGACACTATAAGGCACTATTCATTATCCTTCTTATTATCTGCTTTTGCACCAAAATAGCCACCGATGATACCAATGACACCACCAAGGGCAGTCTGTACCAAAGTCATAACGTCAGCAGAAACGTCTACTGGTTCTCCTGTGGTAGCGGTTTCAATCCCTGCAACTACGTAGTCACCCACGATTGCAATGATGATGGCAGCCATAACACCAGCTGCAAGCACAAACATGATCTTTTCTTTTAACGAATTCATGACAACTATTA
>Ga0099848_1000338_pt1 | contig 21450 bp, 20 predicted proteins | sample CB_VirMetaG_3_FD_78179 | JGI IMG/M metagenome (GOLD analysis project Ga0099848, IMG submission 78179) | Freshwater to marine saline gradient viral communities from Chesapeake Bay - CB_1508_1S Viral MetaG | ecosystem: Environmental > Aquatic > Marine > Coastal | place: USA: Chesapeake Bay...
GCCTTTTGTATCTTTTTTCTTTGTGTTTTAAAGAATTTATTATTCAAAAAATTGGCTGCTGGTCTTTCATTAAATGATATTGTTACACGTCCATTGTTTTCGTCTGAAGGAACAAGAAAATCTCCGTGTTCAGGAAAAACATTTTCTATATAAAAATATGGATTTTTAGCTATAATTTGATAACCAGTTTCTATATCAGCTCTAACTGACTTATCTTCAATAAGAACTTCATTAATTGTCGTTCCTACAACATTCAGACTTGAGGGAGTTGCCGAACTAACTGGACTGGTAAATCTAATCTCTTCATCAGGAATGATAGAGTTTGCTGAATCTTTTAAATTAGTAACATTTATTGAGTATTCTTTTTCAGACTCAAGAACAACATTCCAGTTAAGAGTTAAAACTCTTGATACCTGATTGTAGTCAGTAATTACGTTTATATCTCTAAATGGAGAAGGTATTTTTTGTGAGTCTAAATAAACTTCAAAATTTTCATCTAAAAGAGAGTTGGTAGAAATGGTTCTACCAAATTTTATCTTAACATTATTAATTGTTACAATTGAATTGTCGATAAGATTAAGGGCCACGTTGTATACCTCATACTATAAAACTATATAAAATAGTAACTAAACAAAGGTCGTAATGAACTAAGGGGCGGCGGATTTCTCCACCGCCCCTTAGCCATAGGGTATTCGTAACTATAACAACCCTAAGGTTTTATCAGGAAGCCTCGTTGGTAACCTGAACCTCGTAGTTGCGGCTTAGGTTGACATTCTTAGCGACTGTGATACCCTCACCGTCACCCATCATTACGATGTCATACCGCTCCTTCATCTTAAGTGAGCGAATGTCACGAGTTGGATCATCAAACTGATCTGTGCTCATGTCATCCTTCACTAGAAGTGTACCGACCTCATTGCGATCAATGAGGAAGAGGTCTGACTTAGCAGGTGTTACACCGCTCTTAGCTGTGAAGCTAACGAATGGTGAAACAATTACATTCAGACCCATTGGAGCTGTAGTATTGAGTGCCCCTTCGGCTGACTGAGGACGATAACCCCAGCTGGTACCAACACCTGAAGCTGCGCCACCAGCATGGAAGATGGCGTCCTTCAAGAAGACAGACCACATCAAAGGATGTAAGATGAAGTCTGTTGGAACGTGGTTCTCAGCCATGAGAACAGCAGCCATGTCGATGATGTCATCCCAGGTAACTGTATCATTGGCAGCGCCGTTGATATCGAGACCTGTTGTGCTATCATAGTTTGAATCATCATTATCAAAGACAACTGTAGCAGCGTCCTTGAAACGACTTAGAGCAATCTGCTCCTTTAGGCGAGCCATGGCACGACCTGCGGCGCGGACATGTAGACCAACAATGTCCCAAAGAGAGTCAGCTACGACTTCTTCAGTGAAGGCGAGCTTAACGCCCTTCTTTGAGACCTTGCCCTCTACCTGCTTTGCGAAGGCGAGTGCTTGCTCTGGATACTCTTGACCCTCAGGGATCTCTGCGGCTTGGATTGCGTTGACTGCTGGGAACTCCAATGAACGCCCCTTACCAAGGCGAACTGTGGAAAGAAGCGGAGTCACAAGAAGTTGTGGCTCAGCGGCTTCCCGCAGAGTGCGAGAAAGAACCTTGGGGAAAAGTGCAGATGCATCTGGTGATGCAAATGCTTCCTTAATGGTTACTCTATTCTCTTCATCAATGTGTCCGTCCTCAGTCAGTGCAGCCTCCCAAGCTGGGAGACCCGAGAGGAGCTCTTGGATTGTCTTACTCATCTTAGGATTATTCCTCCTGTGCTATTATTTATCAGAGTGTTAAATTGACACGGAATGCGCCAATAACATTGTGTACATCCAGGTTTGAACGGATGCCGAGCTTACCACTGTAGCTACCGCTACGAGTAAGTTCGTATACCGTCTTTAGTGCACCTGGATCAGATGGAAGCTGCATGTAGCTGAGGAGGCCATCGTCAAAGTTTGTAGCAAACTTCTCTACTTCGATAACCTTACCAACTTGCAACCATGGGTAATCAGAAGCATCACTTGCTGACAATGCTACTGGACGACCCATGTGGTCAGCCCGAATTAGGCTGCCGACTGTTACGCCAGCATTAAGCCCATCAACCATCGGGTACTCTACATAGCCGTGAGTAATGAACCCAGCACCTTGTGAGGTACCTTTGTCAAATGGCCTGTAAAGATCATACTGAGCAGCGCCGATGGGGATTGAGCGAGCAGCTACTGCTACTGTGTCTGTGGAACCAGTGGTGCTGCTTGGTGTAGCACCATCGAGTGGATCCCAACCGCTCATTGTATCTCCCCAAGTAACGCTTGAGCCAGAACCATTAGCTGGAACGACTCGTGCATCACCGTTGCTGTCAGCAACTACCGAAAGAATAGTACCCTTTGTGACGACGATTTCAAAACGATCATCCTCACTGTCATAGTACCATGTTGGAAGACCCTGGTCAGGAAGCAAGTAAGCGCTGGGGGCAACACCCTCAGAAACAACGAACCGACCTGATCCGGTCTTGCTATGTACCTTACGGAATTTAGCTAAACTCATTTTCTTTCTCCTTATTTAATCAGAGTTTACGTCTGCCCATTAAAGTGTCTACTAACACTTGTTCAAAAGAATCATTTGGATCAGATTCCTCAACTTCATCCTGATCTACCGTTAAAACATTTGCTTCTGCTGACAGAGCAACGTCGTTGACCGTAAATTCATTTGAAACTAAGAATTCAGATAGTCTTTTACTCCCCTTAACGGGTAAAGTAGCTAGATCTCTAAGGGTATCAGCCAAGGAAGATGCTGTTCTTGGAGCGTGCTCCTTGAGCATTTCATCTCTATCGGCTTGATCTGAAAGACCTAGGGCTATCTTAGTATCCACGACTCTCTCAACAAGTGTCATGTGTAGGGCACTCTTGAGCTTTGAGTTTTCATCCTTTAGAGATGAAACTTCCTTTTCAAGAAGGGCAACTTGAGCCGTTAGTTGCTCAACATCCTGCTCATCACTACTTTCGCTTGTGGTGAGATCGCTGTCCTGAACAACTTCTTCTTGAACTTCATCAGAATCTTCTTCTGATGACTCTTGTGGCTCTTCAGCATTTTCGGAATCTACTGTTTGTACATCCGCCTCTTCTGAATCGTCATTTGAGTTCTCTTCTGCTGCTACTTGCTCTTTATCATCAGTAGCCTCAATTGCTTCCTCTTCTTTTGATTCCTCAACCTCTTCGCTGCCTTCAGCGTCCTCTTCAGGATCTTGCTGTTCTGCAGCCTCTTCGGTCTCAGCGGAAGCTGTTTCTGCGCTATCCTCTTCCTCTTTAGGTCCGGATGCGGCAATGTTTGAAAGATCTTCGCTTAGCCCAGTGGCAACAGCTAGGATGTCTTCATCTTTAGTAACATCATCCATTGTCGAAATCTCCTCAGATTTATCTATTTCAGAATCTTCATTAGATAGTAATGATTCCGTTTCACTTATATCACTTTCGCTCTCATGAAGAGCCAAAGCTGTTAGGAATGCACCCTTAGTATGTAAGTAAGTTGTTTTCGAATCTTTCTTTTTCATACTTTTTAGGATTGATTCATTTTCTTCAATAGATACGATATCTTCATTATCCATATGAAGAACAAAAGCTGAGCTCTTAGCTATCCAGTCATCTGATGCAGCAACTGGGGCATCGCCGTCAGCAACTTTTGTTGAACGAACACCGGATTTTTGATCAGCTGGTTGGTTAACAAAAGAGTATTCTTTAAAAGAGATATCTTGCATATCTATATATGCCAACTTACCCTTATAGACTTTGCCTCTTTTAAACTTTGGTAATTTTGGTCTGCCACTATCTGTTTCCTGGGCAAGGTCTTCACCGCTGATGCTGCAGACTGCTTTTCCAGCCCGACCACCCACCGAACCGGTTAAGTATCTTTTATCTAAAACCTTTTGCGCTGCAACTGGATCAGTAATAGCAACCTGTAAACGAACAAAAGATGACCCATCAGATTCTTTATCCATGCGGGCAGCCATCACCCTACCTATGGGCTCTGTGCTCAAATCGTGATTTAGAATTATTGGCTTAGGATATGGTTCAACCCATGACTGTAAAGCCTTTTCAAGTTCTTCAGCTGAGTAGTTATTGTAATTAGCTGTTAAACCCTCGTGTATAGCAGCGACCTCAATAATTAGGCCGTGCTTAGAGTTGAAGCTTTCTGAGAATTCTGATTCTAATTTAGAAAAGTCTGGAAGTTCAACTGTAAAGTTTTCTATGAAGTCAAATGACATATGAATATCCTTTACTGATAAGCCATTGTGTTATATAGTAAATTTATTTTTCTAACATTGAACAAATTTATATAAATTTATACCAATTGATATACTTGTTTCCTAGTATCACCGTTTTTTATAAAATGTTGATACATTAACTCAGACATTATGTGTGGAGCATATATATATGAGGCGCAAAATAGTTTAAACCCTTTTTCTTTACAGGTTTGAGACCAACCTACGTCTTCACCCTGTGTATGTATTGTGTAGTCAACATTTTTATATATAGGTTTAGACATCATTTTAGCCGCCATTATAACATCTGACTGAAAGTATGTCCCTATTGGATAATCGTTAAGGCGCATTGCTTTACCATCTACACCTTCAACCCAGGACATTACGCTAGGGTACTTATCTCCAACTGGAGTCATATACATAAGAGGATTAACAGCGTCTGCACCCTGCTTTATGTGTGCAATCAGTAACTCTAGAGTATTTGGATTCTCAATTAAAATATCTGAATCTAAACTAAAGTAATAATCCGGATCCTGCTCTCTAACGGTCTCTAATATTGAGTTCCTCAGACTGACCATATTGGCGTATTTGCTGATAGTCCACTGCCTTCCATTATCTACGTGCTGGAAGTGGGGCCTGTCATCTCTTTGCTTAATTGAAAAAAATGGAATTCTTTTCTCGTACTTTTTCCAAGTCTCTAGCTTAGTATTAGTTTCATCATCGTTTGGAGATGTCTCAAAAACAAAGCCTATATTAGATATATCTATAGATTGTTTATATATACATCTAATCCAATGATCTAATATCCAAGACCTTTTATAGATCGGGCACCCTATAACTAATTTCATATCAGTCTTCTATATCTGCTTTTTCCTCTTTTGGTGCAGTTTTTTGCGGTGCTTTTGCGGGTGCTTTAACCTCGTTTTTTACTGGTTCTTTTTCCGGTGATGGAGTGTCTTTGTTTTCTTCGGCGGAATTCTCAGAGGTCAAATACTCTATTATCGTAACCAATACCTCCATAGCAAAACGGGCCTGCCCATTATTTACGGCGTTGGTGAATGCCTTGACTGCGTCGTCAGTTCTCGCAAAAGATGATACTCTTTCATCTTCAATCTTAATATACACTACTGATTCTCACTTTCATCATTTACACTATACACAACAGTATACTCTTGTTCTAAAAGATTTTCAACCGCAGATAGTAGTGCTGCGTCTGTTCTTTTTATATCTGGAGAAGTTTTTCTACCTTGTTGATTTGCGGGTCTCATGGTATTTCCTGGACCTCTTCTTTTATTTGGTAGGTTCGACTGCCCCTTTGGAGCAGATGCCTGCTTATCTGAACTTGCTGACGTTTGCATTGCTTGCGCTGCTGACTGTATTTTTATTTGATTAGAAGCCTGAATAGCATGGAATAACTGCTCTTCATCAAACTCCATGTCTATACCAAGTTCATTTCTTGCCTCTGGCAGGGTTATTATTGAGTTTACAAACTTTTGTATAGTATGTGTTTCTTTTTTAACTTGAGTGTCAACATCAATTTCATTAAATTTGAAATAACACCTATCTGAAACCGAATCTTCGTATGGATTTGTTACCGGATCAAAACCACCCTCAAGAAGAATCTCATTGAATATAAATACTCTAACCATTTCAGAGAATATTTTTTGATACTGCTTTACCTTGTCATAAAGAGCTGTATCCAGTCTTTCGGTAACAGACCTGTTTCCGCCGTTCATCGACATCCCTAAGTGGTGAGGTGCAACCCCTAAACCTACTGCTACTCTTTCTTTAAAGTGCTCAAGATAGCTCGTAGCGTCTAGTGCTGCGTTATTGGCCCCAACAACATCAATATTGTGTCGATGAGGAATTATTAGACCACCCTCTGATCTCATATTTTCTATTTCGGCAGCTGCCCTCGTTATTTCTTCGGGTTCTGCGGGTTGTTCAGGGGTACCAATAGTATACTTGTATAGAGGAAATAGTTCTCTATGAACCAGATTCTGAATATCTTCCTCTATTTGCCTAAGAGCTATTACGTCATCTAGAACATTTGACAAGAAAGGAGTACCAAACGCTCTACCAGTTTTTTTGTCAAAGTGCATGTGTATCACTCTGTCGGATGACCAAACTGGATCCCTATCAGTTGGCGAATAGGTTAATGGATCAGTCTCTTGCTGATAAGCCTTTGGCCTATTATGCCTATCTCTAAGTATTCTAACCTGTTCTGTGGGAACGAGATAGTATCCAACAATAGTTTGGGTAGCATTAACTGGCTCTAATTTTGTTGGAAAATACTCAGAGATATCACCTCTGGCCTTCACAATAAACACGTTAGCAAACTTCATGAGCTGATCTGAAACCTCAATCAAAAAATCAAGAAATGGACGTTTCATTGCCATTTCCATATAATCAATTCTTTGATAGAGATACTGAACAGCTTCCGGATTTTCACCGACTATGTGCCAGCCCTCTTTCCAGAAGAGTTCTTTATACTTTGCTATAGCTTGCTTAACATAAGAGTCTGTGTCTACAGCCTGTATAATCCTATTAAAATCATAGGGTGCTGGCTCAAAGTTTGTACGACTATTATAGAGTAATGCCGTACCCTGGTAACCCAGGGCTAACGCAGACACCTTCATTATCTTATTTATAGATTTTATTTCGTCAGTATTCAATGCCTTTGCTACAACATTGTTTTTAGACAAATTATCTACTTGCCTGAAGGGCAAAAAATCCAAAATGGCCATATTATACTCCTGCTAAACCTATTAAAAATAGTAGCATGAATGTGTTTTTTTTATAAGGAAGCTATTATGACTCTGAGACGTTTTGCTCAAACGTATTTTTGTAGATTAAATTTTTAACTGCGTCTAGCCAAAAAACTGTTTCTGGCTCAGAAAAATCACTTCTGTATTGAAGATTTTTGTTAGAAATTTTAATTTCAATACTAAACTCTTTAGTCTCTTCCTCGTTTGTGTTATCCTCTATATCTGCCATTAACATACCTCACTTGAAATCGTCTTTTTGTACCTTATTTTTATCTTCTTGCTTGCTAGTCGTAGCCAAAGCCGACAACTCATCCACCTTTAAAAGTAGCTGCTTTATGGTTGCGTCTTTTATGACGGATTCTGTTGTAAGCTGAGCTATTTTTTCATTAAATGTCTGAACTAAAACATTAATATCTAAGTTGTCCATGGGACTCCTAACATTCAAATAAGATTCGATGAATAATATCACAAACCTTCTAGTTGTGCAACTCTGGATCTAAGATCCTGTATTTCTGCAACACAGAGCGCAATCATATCTGGCCACTTCCAACCACTCGGATTAAACTCATTATCATAGGTTGCCAGGTACCCGTTACCAACACCAGCGACCTCTTCTGCTATAAAGCCATGTTGCTTATCTAGCTCTCTGAACGATTTTTCTTCAGGTGTTTCGGGTACACCTTCTTTTGCTACGGCATTAAACTGAACCGGCCTAAGCGAGTCGATGACTGAACCTGAACCTTCTATATCAATAATATTTTCCTTAAGTTTCTCACTAGATCCATAGGCGTGGAGTGTGCCAAATACGCTCTGCAATACGAATTTAAAACCACTTGAACTTGAGGTAACTGGTATATTAGCTATTACTCCACCAACTCCACTTGAAGCAATGCCAGCTACGGTTATTATGCCTGATACAGCTAGGGCTGCGCCCACGTTTACGCTATCAGTGTACCTGTATAATCCAGTGTCAGTATCACTAGAAAAAGTAAATGCTGGACTATTTAATGAACCATCTTCGTTTGATAGATATCTTTTACCACCATAATAACCATTAAGACTGAATATTCCATCAGCAGAAGCGCTTGCTTTAGACAGAGTTGCAAAAGTGCTATTCCATCCGTACCACTCATATTCTGGCTGATAAGAAGCTGAGCCAACGACATACTTTGCACCTCCTGTTTGGCTCAAACAGCTGATCTCTATGCCACTAATGGAAGATTGTATTTTTCCAAATTGAGATGTGTTTCCTTCAAACTTTATAGTTGCGTCATCTCCACTTCTATTATATAGGAGTATGTCATTTTCAGATAAAACCACACCACTTTCAGTGCTAGAAGTGTCCACACCATCAACCGTTCTAATAACAGCACCAACTATTTCTAGGTTTGATGACGCACCACTTGCAACTCCATTTATCACTAAGTTTGAACCATTCCACACAAATCTATCTTTTAAGGAAAATCTTCCTGACGCATCTAACCAGAATCCTGTATTTGCGTTATTGTAGCTTCCCGTTCCGGCGTAAATAGCTGTGGTTAAGGAAGAGGATGTTGATTTTAATGTTATCTTATTAGTTGCATCTCCGACCGTAACGGTTCCAGAAAAAGCTCCATCAACACCACTTAAAGTTCCAGTAAATGTTCCATCAACACCACTTAAGCTTCCGGAAAAAGTTCCATCTACTGCATCCAGTGTTCCTTTAATGTTAAGGGTTTCCTCGGAGGAGTCCCAGAATAGGTACTTTAACTCATCGCCAACTCTAAAGTCTCCGTTATTATTTTTATTCCAATAATTATAGTCGCCGTTTCCAACTGTAATGCTGCCTGCGTTTAAATCACCTCTAATGTATTGGGAGTCAAACTCAGCGGTTCCATCCCCTTTAATTTGCCAACCAACTGAACCGGCAACAAAGTTTGATGACTGTATTATGGAATTAGTTCCATTAAGGTTAATTGTGTGTGCACCTATTGTTCCTGCTGTTATCTTGCTTGCAGTTAATTGGACTATATATTCTTCATCTATAAGTGGTGTATCTTGATCCGTTTGAATCAATTCTGTCCAAGAACCAAGATTCCCACTAGTATCAACCGCCCTTACCCTACCCCAATAGCTTATAGCTATTTCATCAGTACTATTTTCAACTGCTATAGAAAATACGTTTCCAGCTTCTCTACCAGAGCTTATTAGTGTTCCCGTAGGATTGTTTAATTCATCTATATCACTAGAAGAATAAAGTTCATACAAATAGTGTGATATATCAAAATCTTCAACAAAATCAAAAACAAACATGACATTTTGGAAAGAGGCGTATATTGCCAAGTTGTTTATATCTGATGGAATTGTATCGTCACTAGGAACAATAAATCTTATAGAATCTGTTGCTTCAGAATAAGTGTTTAAATCCCTATTTTTTGCCTTAACCTTAACAATATACTCTTTGCCGGGTCTAAGGTCTTGCACTGTTCTAATTAAATCAGCCATTACATGACCTCCATCCAATATCTTATCTTCATGTCTCTCTCTGAAACAGACTGATAGGTATTGTTTACAATTGTGTCTCCAGAACTTGAACCAATAACTGCTGATACCGCTGAACTGGCACCTATTTGTATAGTCGACACGTCGTCTCTTAGTATTTCTTTTTCTATATATCCGTAAAAATTATACACAAAAGAATAGCCATTTATTCTTACATAGTTATTTGCGGACTTGCTGTTGCCTTCATTTAAAACCGTTAAAGTTACCCTGTAGTCTATTTGGCTTAAATCCTGAACAATAAACTTAGATAAAGTTGGCTCGTTATCTATTGAATAAGAATCGATTATATATTTTTTCCTAGCTAAACTTACTTGATAATTTCTATCTAGTGGTTCAAACTCTAAAAGAAATCTTCCCCCATCAGATGACTTAAAATATTCCAACTCAAAATACGGACCGCTTAATATAATATACGCTTTTGAGTTTGCTACATTGGTTACTCCTTTATTCCAATTTAAATTTGAGTTTATAAAAGAAATATTATAATACGAACTCGATGACAACGATACCCTATAAAGAAAATCAGAAACTTCATCTGCAGCGGAGTATGTTATTGAATTCTGCTGAGTAGTTAAGTAATACTTAGTTAATCCATTGACTTCTGTTTTTTGCAAAAATCTGATACCCGGTGCCATGTAATATATAGAATAATTTTTATTTGTAGCTATATTTGATTGATGATCTTCGGCGGTTTGGAAATAAATTCTATTATTAATAATTACTGTTTTTACTGGAGTATAATCGTCGGCGTTTTTGGGATCTTCGTATACTACAATATAAGAATCCTCATCATCTATATATTGAAGATCGCTAGATAATTTTTTATTTATATTTAAACCAGTAATATCCACAAACAGCCACGTACCCTTTTGTAGGGTGTCTTTAGGTGTAAATTTTTTAATAAACCTTTTAACTGGAGGTGTTGAATAATTTACTGAGGATATGTCTTTATAGTATTTAAACCAAGTCATTTTAAACCTCGACAAAAGTTATTTCGAATTCATGATTTTCCAGCAATGAATCATCTACACTAATATTGAGAACTACATCACAAACAGGAATACCGCCATCGATTATCTCTGGAACAAATTCTATTATAGAAACATCTATTTCTTTATTTGATATTCCAGAGTTTATTGAAGATCCATCTGAATTTCTTGTAGAAGTATAGTCTATGTCTGTAGCCTTAATCTTTACCGATCCATCAGAACCAGTGTGAGCGTGATCGCTAACGTCAACATTGTCTATAGTAACGCCTGGGCCAACAGTAATATTTCCTGTAATAGAATCTCCATCCTTAAGAAGATACTGGGGATGGTCGTTGTTTAATAATCCATCCAATCTTGAATGATCAGAGGAATAGTTTTGCCTGGATATATTATCCATAAATGTATACTTAAAAAGATTTTCATAAGTATTATCTTCTGTTTGCACTATAATAGGTTTTTTCTTAGCACCTTTTACGGATAATTGATTTATGAAATTAGAGTATTTTCTTTTCTCTCTTACATACATCATGACTAAGTCGGCTTTATCTCTCAGATTAGACATTCTTTCTATGTAGTCAGCAAAAACTGATACAAAGTTCCCTTTAAGCACTGTGCTCGCAACAAATATTTCTCCAGCTAAGAATGGGATATTATCTCTCATTCTTTCTGTCACAAAATCAACTTCTATTGGATAGGTGATTTCTTTGTTTAATTTAATTGATGGAGATAAATAGTTTGAATAAAAAACCTCACAATTATCTCGCATATCTGCTTCTAATGAAGATACTAAATTTTGTATTTCAGAATCAATAGCATTTAGTTTGATCGCAAAAACAGTTTGAAGTTGGGCTGCTTGTTTCGCTGAGACTTTATCCACTTCGGATAATGGGATTTCGTCTGACTTTGATACGATTGCCTTTGATATCCTCTCCGCGTAGTGTGCTGCCATTTTGCTCCATGAGTAGTATTGCGCTCCCACTTTTTGCTGTGATTCATTATCATACCCACCTCCAAAATCGGTATATATTGAAGTTTTAATACAAATAAGTTCATTATAAATGAGGTTTAATAGCTTCCTAAAAATAAACAAGTAAGAAAATGTTGAATGAGAAATAGCATTATGATACTCTTCCACTAATCTTTTGGCGGAGCTTGATCCCAGCTTTTCTGCAAACATATATTGATCAAAACATATGTGGTCTGGTGCAGACTCCTCTATAACTTCAGATTGAGAAGTAGATTTCCTCATTTTTAGGAATTCATCCCAGACCCTAAAATGAGCTTCTTCCAGGTCTGGATCTACATATGGATTCACGTTAATTCTTCTAAGTAAAGAATCTTGTATTTTGTCCCTTGTAGAAACAATAGCTTTTTCAGCCATTAAAACATGTTTAACTACGTCCTCGTATGGAATCGTGTAGGACTCCCTAATGTAGTCATCTGAATCAGCGGCATAGCGCTGATTGACCCTTTTACTGTTCTGATTACCTGTCGATTCATTAAAAAATGTATCAGAAAATATATAATCATTAAATATTGGATTTTTATCTTGAGCTGATATTTCAGACATTTTTTCTCACTTAAAACATATTTCTTTTATAACTAGTACCCGGTCTTTTCTTAAAAGAAGACCTAACGCCTAAAGAAGCGGTCCTGTTAACCAGCGCTTTTTTAGTTTCCTTATCTTCATCTAGTGATTCATCTGCATTTATCGGCATGTAGAAGCTGTTGGAAAATGATCCTGTACCAGTTGCAAAACTTACACTATTTAAGTCTCCATAGTTTTCAGTAATTGCTAGGAGAGCTAACATTAACGCATCGTGTGCGTGATCCATTGCAGATCCGCCAGCTTCGAAAACTGGCCTACCAGTTGCAGTGGTCCTCACTACAACATAAGAGATGAGCTGCATATACAATTCTTCATCACTCTCTGGAAAAACAACCATTTCTCTTTCTAGGAATTGACGAAGGTTATCAACCATATAAGGTTTCATCTCTTTCTTAACCATCAACTTGGTGTACGGATCCCTAACATCTGTAGACTCACCGAACCCAATCCCCTTAACTCTTTCCCTAAGCTTTGTTGCTGGATTCTCAACACCATGCTTTCTAAGGAGTTCTACCTGGACTTCACCGAATCCCCTGTCGACATATATATGTCGTGGAGCAAATGTGTGGTTCAATTCTATGATTCTATCGACCGCTTTAGTTAATGTATACTCAGACTTACTAATCTCTTCCCTGTAACAAAGCTTTACTTTTCCTCTCATTCTCTCATCTTCATAGTTGTCGTTACAAACTTCCAGCACAACAATATTTGTGCCAGCTCCGTACTTATCCCAGTCAACCCCTATAGTATGAAAAGATCTGGCTGATGTTATCTCTGGGATATACTCCCAGGAAGGTTCAATAAAAGCTATGTCAACAAATTTTCTTGGATAAACTCCTTCAGAATCTTCTCCCCAATCAGCTTCAATCTCATGCCTATATCCAGATGAAGAGTATTGTTCCCTAAACTCCTCTTCTTGCTCTTTACTAAAAAACGGATTGCAATAAGATGGGAACCAGAATTCCTGAAATCTTTCAGACCTGCACCATTCCCAAAATCTCTCTCTTCTACCAGTTGGAGTAGAGGCACCCATCAGAACTTTGTCCGGCTGATCTTCTGCGGTTTTCTGAAGCATGGCATAAAGGGCATCGAGGTCTCCAGAATGCATGTAGTCCATTTCGTCAAGAATAATTAAGTGAGCTTCCTGACCACGAGCAACGTCTGATTTACCGCCTGATCTCATTCCTGATGTAAAGAATCTAATTGTTGATCCATTTGTAAATTGAATCATAAATTGAGGACTTGTAACTTTTCTAACTATAGAATTCATTACAACATCATTTTTTTGAGCTATTCTTAATATCTCCTGATAAATAAGTTCAACATGAGTTTTCATTGGGGCAACGACTAACGATCTTCCATCCTTCTTTGTGTAAGAATAGTGAAGTAGCTGTATCGCCATTGAAAATGTTTTACCCAAACGACGCCCAGCTCTAAGGACCTTTCTTAGTGAAGGATCTCTTAATATTAATATTTGATATACTCTTGGGCTAACTCCGAGAAAGTTTCTAGCCCAAGTAACACTATCTTTTGCTATATGTAGTTGCCTTTGCTGTTCAGTACTTATTCCAACATCTAACAGATCCTTATCAACTTCAAATGGTTCATCTATAAGAAGTGCAAGTTCTCTATTAGAAAGTTTCCTTTCAAGAACAGGTGTTCCGTCATTCCAAGCCAAATGCGATAACTTATTTTCAAAAACCCACTCTATTCTATTCACCTGCTTAACCAGCTCTGGGTCCTGAGCTTTGATTATTTCTAGAAGATCTTCTCTAGGAAGATTCTCCAATGCCTGTCTAAAGTCTTTGGTTTTAGTTTTTATACTCATAATTATCCAAAATGTGCTGCCATCATTCCTGCTTCAGATCCTAGCACACTCCTTGCATTTAATCTAGAATTTTGAATTGCCATTACACCCCTTGCCCTTGAGGTAGCTGCAGCTTCAGTGTCCTGATAGCCCATTCCAAACAATGGTTTATGTATTGAGCCCTGTAGGCTTTTTACTGAGTCTCTTGCCAGATTAACTGTACTCTTAACCACCTCTCCTGCCATCTTTCCAATATCATAGGCAAACGAGGCTGCGGCTAAAACTTGAAGACCTGGAATAGCCAAACCAATACCCCTTGCTGCGAGCACTTTTGCTCCCCCACTTGTTGCTATTTTCGACATACCTTTTATTCCAACTGATTTGGAGAGATTTCCTACTTGCATAGCCGAGTAAGCTGCAGACCTACTGCCTAGCCCAGCTTTACCAAACGCTGCAACGAATTGCTTCTCCGCCATTCTTGCGCCAGATTTAGCGGCTCCCTCTAAACCCGTATAGCCTATACCCCTACCGTATCCCATAGCGCCTCTGAAATATCCTGCTAACTTTTGCGTTCCGATACCAGCCATTGAGCTAGCCAAAAGATTACCTCTAACACCTACATCTACGCCATACTTTCCTATACCGGCAACGCCTGCTGGCGCAACTGCTTTACTCATAGCTTGATTATAGAAAGGACCCTTAGCCACATTAGCACGCGCCGCTGCTAATCTTTGCTGGGCAGTTAAAGGACTATTTCCAGAATATCTTGGATTAATTCTCGCCTGCTGAACTGCAGAAGGAGTATTTACAATTGAAGGATTATTCATCCCTGCAAGGCTTTTTATATTAGTATCTATCGTGCTTAATTTACCTCTAGCTCTAGCACTGCCTGCAAGAGCTCGTCTTTCCAACCTATCCACCCTGGTTCCTGCAGAAATAAATGATAGTAGTCCAGGCCCAAACGTACCTTCTCCAGCTTTCACACCCAAAGCACCGGATAGTTTGGAGCTTTTATCAAAAAGTGACGAAGCTGCAAACGGTGTATAAAGACGCCTTTTAGGGGATGCAAAAATACTTAGGTCAGAATATCTTGTTAAATTACCTGGCCTTGGTAAGTTGTTTTGCAATGCACGTCTTACAAACGGTATCTTGTCTGCTCTAGCTGCTCTCATTCTTCGAGCTTTTGTACCAGTAAAATTTGATGCTGATTTATTTAAGTAATTTTTTCTAGAATACCCGCCCCTCATTATCGTATTTGAGCCTCGCATCGAGCTAAACCCAATAGATGCGGTAATTCCAGGAGCATCTTCTAGCATTCTAAATGCTAGGGGCGCATCTACGTTTGATGCAGACATTGCAGCCATACCCATTCCAGCTTGCGTTGAGGGTGAGTCATATCCCTCAAATTCTCCAGTAAAAGGATTTAATGGCATTAGAATCCACCCCTAGAGTTGTGCATCCCTAGAACAATATCACCAACTGCACCAAGTCCAGCTGCAGTAGAACTAGAAGAATTTCTACCGTAAGCTGACTCACTAAAAAATGCTTGATTATTTCTTATAGTCATTCCAGCATTGGCCATTGGCATAGATGCCATAGCGCCACCGCCAATAACGGCACCTGCGATAGCTCCGCCTATTCTAGCTTTAACTCCACCGCCAAAAGCGCCAGCCAGCGCTGCACCCCCTATGGATCCGCCAGCTGCGCCAACTGCGCCACCTATCATTGTCGTTTTGCCTCCAGGTATATTTCTGCCACCAGAAAATGTCATTGCTGCTGCAGGATCTGTAGCTTGCATCATTGTTCCAGCGACTCCACCTATACCTCTTCCTAATAGGTATCTTGTGTTTAATTCTCTTCCAACAAAATACTTATCAGCATCGGGTGCACCGAAAGCTACGTCCATACTTGCATCTACGGCAGAGGAGGCAACAGTGGATATGCCTCCTATTGCGGCTGCTCCACCCATGAGCCCTATCATAGCGCCCTTACTTTGACCTACGTTGGAAACCACTCTCCCAATGCCTGATAATAATCCCATTCAACTATCTCCCATATAAATGGTCATATTTACTATTCCCCATTTGTGTATGACCTATTTTTGCTCTATCTAAATTACCAACAACACCAGCCGTTTTTAGCGGGTCACTTCTTCTCGAAGATAAATCTATAAACTGAGCTGCAGAGTCATTATTATACTGAGTGCTTCTTCCGTTCTCGTATGGTTGAATCTCCATAGTCTCATTATATAAAGATTTTTCTCTATGTCGTTTAGCCATATAGTAACTGGCACCGGCGATAGCTAAACCCGCTCCAGCTATTCCTAGTTTAGGCTTGACATTTTGAAAAGCCTCTAGCATTGAGTTTTTGCCGAGACCAATTTTTCCTCTTCTAATATTATTCCTTACGGCTGACCTATTTCCCTGTATTGCTTCTGCGACTCTTTCTTGGTATGCCATCTTTGCCCTACTTGCATCGATAAAATCTTGCTCTTGACCGGCTATCTTTAGTGCGTCTTCATTGGCAAACTGTGCTACGGCTATAGTATCGTCACCTAATTCGCCTGCAGTTCTACCAACCATCATATTCATTAGCGCATCGTTTTCACCTTCAAAGCCCATTGCTGCCAATTGCCTTATAACAGGTTCTTCGACATCAGCTCTACCCACTATGACACCATTGCTCATGATCATATCTGTCAAGAGTGCGGTGGCTCTATCTGACTGTTCAGCTGTTGATCTCAATGCTCCGACTTTACCAACTGTTGTTTTTATGGATTCATCCAAATCAGCTTCAGCTACACCCATAATCTTTGCAACTTTAGATGTATCATCAAAGGTGTCTAAAAGGTTTTTCGCCAATGTTTCAGCTTCTTGTCTTCCCATAGTTTTTGCTGGGTTGTAAACTAAATTGAGAGCAACTTTTTCATCTCCTTCTGACATCATAGAAAGAGTAAGTCCGCCAATATCAGATTCTCCAAGCGCTTCTTTCAAAACCTTGTAGGGCACAGCTACTCTACTAACTCCAGATGTAAGACTGTCCTGTGCCAGATCCCCTACTAATGGTTTTGATACATCGCCAAAGAATAGGGCTCTTTTTCCGGCTTCAAAGAAGCTCATTCCACCTTCGGCTGCCTCCCTGAGATTTGAGGCATAGATCGGTGCGTTTGTCATAGTTGATGCTGCTGCCTCACCGACACCAGATGTTGCAGATGCCATAACGGTGCTGAACACCCTGCTTCTGGGATCCAAGAATGCAAATGGATCTCCAGCTTTTGCAAAAGCTTCAGAAACAACAGATGCTGTTGCCGAGTTATATCCAGATACTCCTGCGCTAAAGACTGGATTATATGTTTCTTGACCTCTAGCTAGTCTAACCATGTCTGCGGTTGTCATTTCGGTTCCAAAGTTTTTGTAAATTGAACCTAATGCAGAAACTATGTCTTCATCTGCCACTTGACCAACACCAGTAATCGCTAAGCCCCTGTTTGCCACAAGTTCAGTTGCTGCGCTTTGTGTACCATACGAAACACCTGTGCTCATTATCCTTTGTGCTGCTGAGTTAACCTGTCCAACTACCCTATTATTAATTAAAACATCTTGATCCAACTGACCAGCTACTGCGTTATCAATCGTATCCCTTATGACCCTTAAGGCTTTATCTGATGCCACCTCTTGGGGATCATTAGATCCAGTAAAGAACTTAAACTTACCTGCCTCATACTGCAATATGCCATCTGTAGATGCGGACAGTCCAACTGAATTACCAGAAACCCTAACACTGACTCTTCTTGCGCCTTCGTCGCTTCTAATATAATTTAGTGCCGTCTGAGACAGGTGCTCTACGTCAGCTATATTTGTTGTCGGAGTAATAGCCTGAGATCTTGAAACCATATTTCTGGCAAAATTGCCAAAACTCGACTTCTGCGTTGTGGTGTTTGCCCATATCTTTAACTCACCCTGCTGAATATAATCAGACATGTAAGCCTGTAACATAACATCAGTTTCGGCAATGTGCGAACCCTTTGAAATTAGCTTATAGAGATTGTCAGCTTGACCATCTCTTTCTATTAGCTCAAATAAATTAGTATTAAGCGCAACGTTCCCCACGTTAGCATAAGCAGCCGATCCACCAATGTGAACTTTTGCTAAAATATCCTCTGAGTACAAGCTATTTACAAACTGCTTAGTTTGTATATCAAGATTATTCGAACCAACATTTTGAACAGCTATTTCGGCTTGATCTAATAAATAGTTTCTTGTTGAATCAAGTGTATCTATTAGGAAATTTCCTTTATTTATTCTTTCATAAAGTTTTTCTATACTACCTCTGAGAGCATGACTTTCGTATCCTTGCATCTGTTCGGCTGTTGAAACAATTTTACCTAAGTCGAACTGTATGTTGTGACCCGCAACGGCATCCGCTTGCATTAGTCTTTTAACAAATTTGTCTGCCGCGTCCAGGAATCCTTCTGGGCCACTAACTAAGGCACCTCTTGCCTTTAACGACGCAGCGCTCTCTCCAAATTCTGTTTGTGCCAAAAAATCAACCATAGACTGAACGCCTTTATTTGTTTGAGCTGTTAATCCGGCTAATTGTGGAGATTCAAATGCGTAGTTCATTCCTGGTATTTGTTTTATAGTCCTTGTACCACCAGGTCCCATTGTCATTTCCGACATTGACATACTTCTAACCTGAGCGCCAGCAAATACGCCTGTTGTTTCAACGTCAAAAGTTAGTATTCTTTTTGCTCCAGCTGGAAAGACGTCTGAAATATTTCTAGAGGATAATTCCTTTAATCTAGATGAGCTCATTAAACTTCGACCAAACCCTAATGACTCAACACCCTGCTTTGAAGCGGTATGGCTAAAAATTGTATTATTTAAAAGTATTTGAGCTGGGTGCATAACACCATTGTTTTCGCCAACCCTAAATCTAAACGAACCCTTATACATGTTTGCGTTTGGTAATTGCACACCCGGTAAACCGTGTCTCATCATTAAATCTTGAAGTTTGAGAACATTGTTTTTAAAGTTTGTCTCTAAGGTTCCGCGTGCTTCTTTTGTTAAAACGTTCAAGTCAATTCTACCTTGCGCTTGCATAAGTCTCGAGTTTGCCGTTTTTCCATATGCTATATTTTGCTTATTAGATATTGCCTTATAATACTCTTTTTCAAAACCTTCATAAGCTTTTATAAAATCATCTGCCCCGCCATATAAATCAGTAATATTTTGCTTAGATAAAGCTTGCTGCTGAAAATACGCAGATATTCCAGTGGACGCACCTTTTTGTTTGCCCATGCCAATATGAGCGGCTATAGATTTATATATGCCCCTTCTTGTATTGTCATTGGATGTAAACATTTTTTACTCTATTTCTTGTATGGGTTCCACTTCTATGTATTCGTCAACATCGTAGATTCCAAGCTTCTTCTTAAGGAGCTTTTCTCTTTCAATCTCTATTGATTGTACTTTATCTAAAATGTCAGAAATTGCTTGTGCGCTATCGATCTGAGACTGACCCACTTTAGCTTTAGCTTCTCTTGTGGCGAGTAGCTGATTTCTTAAGTCTTTTCTTCTTTTATGAAGCTTGTCTTCAAGGTCAACTGCCAGGTGTAGTTCCTTCTTTAAAATTGGCTGTCCATCCTGATCAACACCAATTACATTTTCTTGTATAAAATGCTCTTTAGCTAAAAGCTTTGTTTTTCTCATGTATTGAACTTCTTGGTCAACAAGATCTCTAACCATCGAAACTTCGACTAAGTTATCTGGATGAACGTCTAATTCTTCCATATACTCTGCAGTAAACTGAGAAACGATAGCCATCTCAAGGGGGCACGGTGCCCCTCGTGGTGCAAGTTTCTCTTTTAGAAGAGGACAGGTATCCGCAAAGATACATCTTTCAGCTTCACAATTCATTGGTATTGAAGAAAACATCGAAGTTCTAGTTCTCTGTGGTCTTATGAGTTCTGCGGCTTTTTCCTTATCCTCTTCTGTCCATGTTTCTGGAAAGAACAAGTCTGGCCTAAGTGACTCGAACTTTTGCATAAAATTATCTTTAGAAGCTTTTTCAATACTAGCCATTTAAACTAATCCATTCACTCGAATATGACCCATCAGAATAAAAGTGTAAAACCTCTACACTATTACACTTTACACACACCACGTCTCTGACCATACACGCATCGTCAAAGTCGTAGTATTCACTTACTACTTCTGTCTTACTATTACATCTCGGACAGCTCATTAAGAACCTGCATTAGTCCCTTTTGAAGTTTCTGCGCTATTTCATAGTTGCTATTATTATTTACAAATAAAGAAACTTCTCTTATTTCGTCAGAAGTTAAGAACTGAGATAACTTATATCTAGACCCCTTGCATATGTCGCAGTAAATCTCTCTATCTTCTGTAAAGCACGAACACTTCTCTATTAGGTCCAGGCCCTCCAGACATTCTGCTATTTCATACCATCTAGCTTTAAATAACTTTTTAGTCTGCTCTTTATATGCCCTGAGTTTTTGTTGGTCATTACTTAATAACGTTCCCATATCCAGGGCGTGCTTCATCAGATCATTAATAGATCGATATATATAATTAGCTAATTGGAAATTTCCATTTCCATCAGTAAAATTTTTCCATTGATTCATATAAACCTACGCGTATCTACCAGACCCTCTACCAGTCTGCATGGGGCCTCTATACATTGTTTGCTGTTGATTGGAACCTGGTCTCATCATTGTACCGGCACCCAATGCGGTTGCACCTGATGCGGCGTAGAATCTTCTTTTTCCAGACTTTTCTGCAGCTGCTACCATAGATCTAGTCTTGTGTGCATAAGCTTTTCTAGCTGACGCTGACATCGGTTTACCGTAATGGGCACCGCCTTTTTGAAACATCTGTCTATATTGAGTCGCTCTAGCTGCCTTTGTTCTTGAAACTCCACCCAAAAAATCTACTGCTTTACTACCAATTTTGCCTCTCATCAGTATCTCCTCATTCCAGTAGGTCTACCACTAGTCTTGTCAACACCCCTGCCTCTACGACCAGAGGATATGCCTCCCATAGCTGCTAGTCCAGCTGCGCCCATGCCAGCTGCCCTGCCCGGGTGCTTTGCAGCGTATGCTCTTGCAGAGCTCACTCTAGGTTTTGACGCAACTTTTCGAGCGGTACTTTTACCACGGGAACCCAAAGCCATCATCTTGGATTTAAACGGTACTCGCATAGCTTCATCCTTCTTCTTCTATTTTTTTCTTCTTAACTGGTTTTGTCATATTGAAACTAAATTCATTATCCAGATAATCTATATGGAATATAGTACCCTTTGGAACAACTGATTTCACAATCATGTTAGCTAAACTAGTTTCTATAGAGTCTCTTCTTACCTGAGAGATTCCTCTTGCACCTCTGATCGTGTCTATACCAAGATTTATTAAACCATCTATAACATTGTCAGTATA
>Ga0099848_1000341_pt1 | contig 21325 bp, 27 predicted proteins | sample CB_VirMetaG_3_FD_78179 | JGI IMG/M metagenome (GOLD analysis project Ga0099848, IMG submission 78179) | Freshwater to marine saline gradient viral communities from Chesapeake Bay - CB_1508_1S Viral MetaG | ecosystem: Environmental > Aquatic > Marine > Coastal | place: USA: Chesapeake Bay...
CCCTGCTGGCGAGTCAGCAAATTGGCAAGTTAATGGAGCTGTTGGATCTGAAAATACTTACTTAATTACAGACCCAAATAATGCACTTTTAATAAACTCTTCAAGTAGATGGGGCACAGGCGATGCTGCATATACAAGAATACAGATAACTGATTATTCAAATGCTGCACCATCTGGCGGAGGATATGGTTGCGCAATTGGGTTGTTTAGTGTAAATAACAGTCCATATTTAGGTTATCCTACAAATGCAACATTCTTTGGCATGTTCCGCTCAAATGGAACTGCAATGAATGATTTTGGGACAGCATTGCAAGATAATCAAGATTTAGGCGAACACTCTTGGCATGGGTCTGACGGATCTAAATTCATAAAAGGCTCCATATGGAATTCTGCTACTGATGGGGCTGCATCTTTCAATAGTATGCCAACAAGGATTTACGGCGCCACTAGATCAATTGATCCAGACCCATCTAGTTATGGTTTTAATCTCAAGGAAGCCTTCAGGATAGACAGCCAGCAAACCACATGGCATTCTAATAATGTTCGTATTGGGCAGCCTCTTGAATGGGCGACATTGAGAAGGGGTAATTATGGCAATGAAATGCTTTGTGTTAACAACAATCATTGGCCAGTCTCCGCTGCTACAACAAGTAATATATCACTATCAGGAAGTCAAGTTATTGATGGTGTAAGTGTTTCAGCTGGCAATTTAGTACTTGTTAAAAATCAAACAAGTAGTGCGCAAAATGGGATATATACAGTCCAATCAGGAAGTTGGTATAGATCAAATTCAGCTTCAACTTGGTCGAATCTTTATAACAGCTATGTGTATGTAGTCAGCGGATCAACACAAGCAAACAGCCTATGGAGATGCACATCTTCATCTTCTGGAGTTGTTGGATCAACTGCATTACCATGGACAAGAGTGTATAAATACCAGGACGGGTTTGCTAATTTTTATATTAAAGGTTGCAATGGTGGCGGGGCACAGATAAATGCAACCACAATAAATAATGCGGCTGTACCTATTTATGGATTTTATTATGATGGTGATACAGGGATTGGGAATCCATCGCCAGGATCAACTAATATACTGGCTTTTGGGTCACCTGTTATAACAACTAATTCATCTAGACAAGTCATATTTAACAATTATGGAGCTGGAACACTATCAACAAATAGCTCTGGGGTTATATCTGCTTCTGATGGCAGATACAAAATTAAAACCAGAAGCATTGATAATGGATTGGGACTTATCAATAAATTGATGCCTACTTACTATAGGTGGAAAGAAGATTCCCCATTTGCATCGGATGGTGAAGAATTAGGATTCATAGCTCAGGAAGTTGCTGAAGTCATACCAGAAGCATCGCCAAACAGCGATGATGATGGCGTGTTTAGAAATTATTATGATAGAGCAATTATTGCTGCACTTGTTGAAGCAGTTAAACAGCTTTCTGCAAAAATTGATGCACTAGAAAATAAATAATGGTCAAAAGAGGGCAAAATGACTACTATACACTTACTTGGATTATTCCACACAATCCCAAATGATGAATACACCCATTGCGCATTCACAAATAGGATAAGAACATTCTCAAAAATGATGAAGCCATTTGGCTATAATGTTATTGAATACTCAAATGAAGGTAGCACAACAAATGCAAGCGAAATCATTAAAGTTCTGGATAAGGAGGAATTCCGCTTACTCAAGGAGCTATACAAAAAGGAACAGCCTAATTCAGTTGCCAGCATTGATTCAACTTTATATAAGGAATTTTCTGAAAAGTTATTCGAGTGTTTGAAAGATAAAGTTAAGCCAGGTGATATAGTAGCACATACATTTGGAATTGCACATGCTGATCTACTTGTAAAGTTTCCGCTTGCTTACCATGTTGAAGTAGGAATTGGTTATGAAGAGGCTTTTGCCCCATTCAAAGTATTTGAAACAAATCATTGGCAATCTTGGCATTATGGCAAAACCAATACTTGGGGAAGTGACTATAACTTTGTATGTCCTATGGGATATGATTTAAGTGAATGGAAGCCAAGTTATGAACAAGGTGAATATCTCCTTTACTTTGGCAGGATTATAGACTCCAAAGGTCTGTATATCATCAAGGAGATAGCCAAGCGGGTAGATTATCCGGTAATTCTAGCGGGAGAAGGCGACCCTAAGCCGTTTTTAGACCCGAAAATTCCGAACCTATCCTATATAGGCCCTATAACCGGAACGGCCCGTAGCGACCTTTTAAGGAAGGCTAAGGCTATGCTGATGCCAACCCGCTTTGTTGAGCCACTTGGTAATGCAGGGATAGAAGGGATGCTTTGTGGAACACCTTTAATCTCTTGTGATTTTGGCGCATTTGCAGAGACTGTCCAGCATGGCATAAATGGATTTAGATGCCACACCTTAGCGGATTATTTGGATGCTATTAAAAAGATTGATATGCTAGACAGAAAGTACATAGCACTATCAACTAGAAATAAAAGATGTCTAAGATCTGTTGGTATGCAGATGGATAGAATCTTTAAACAAATTAAATTGCTTGATGGAGAAGGATGGTATTCTGACAACCCAACTGATGCTGTCTGGGTATAGAAGAAAAAGGGGCTTCATTTTAAGCCCCTTTTATTTTATTCTGACTTATCAGCTCTTGCTATAGCATCTTCATCTGTATATTTCTCTGGATACCTAGCATATAGCTTTGCTATATTTTCAATTGCCACATGCTGCATTGGAATGTTTAGCCTTTTGCACATAAGAGCGATATACCATAAAATATCACCCATTTCTTCAATGATGTTTTTAACATCCAAATCTTTCCCATAAGCAAGCCATCCTTTAACAGATGATTGCAATTCACCCGCTTCTGAGCCTATGCCAAGGGTGGCATGCAGGATGTCCTCAACATCGCCAATTTCCTTAGCAGTGCGCATTGCATGCTCTTGGAACAAATCAAATGTATACAGCGGAACATCAGATTTTACTTCAGTCATTTCACACTCTCTAATTTTCTTTCAAGGTGTATGTGCAACAATGTTGTATGTACTAAAAACTTCTTCAACTCTTCATCATCTATTCCCTCTGCTAGATCATTAAGTAGTGTATTAATATTCTCTATCATAAAAAGAGCAGCAGATAATTGCTTAACTTTCTTATCATTCATATTCAACTCCAAGTATATCCCTCAGAATATGTTTGACAGCTTCGGACTCTTGTGATAGAAGTTCCTTCAAAATAAGGCTTGTAAATCTATCCAACTCCCTTTTAGTTGGCCTGAAAATACTTTCACCCCAAACCTCATCTGATATTTTTGATATCAGATTATCATCTACTCCATACATTAACAACTCCTTGACTTGCTGTAATTGCGCCAAAAACAATACAGAACATTCCTGATATTATCATTGCATTTTCATTACCTGCTGCTATGCTTGCTACCAAAAAGAACAGACTTATCTGGAATAAATGTGCGCTAAATTTGACAAGAAGTCCAATTAAAAGAAAACCACCAATAAACCATAATAAGGGCTCGTACATGACTATCTCCATGCTTTAGCAATTGGGTGGAAAGGTATTCCATCTTTTGTAAGATATGCAAATTCTATAGTTATCAGATTGCCAATGTAATACTCTTTGTTTTTAAGAACATGCTGTTTATATGATACATCACCATGACATGTTACACCAAAGATATTGCCATTAGGGGCAACGCATCTTAAAAGTGCCCAGCCATCCTTGCTTTCCTTAATATCTATGACTGGGAACTCCATATCAAGCCACTCTTTTACTTTTAAAAGACTTGATGATCTTCTTCCATCTTGGTACCCAGCGGAGCCATGACGAACTATAGCTCCTTCATATCCATCATCTCTGAATTGTTTGAGCAAATCCATTACATCTGCCAGATCAGATACTGGAATAGTCTCAACAATATCAATTGGTTCATGATTGAATCTCTGAATCTCTTTTAGCCTTTCTGTAAAAGGTTTATCACTGACATAATCATAAAGATTGAATCTTATTTTCTTAGATTCAGGCTGCTTTCTTTTGATTAGTGATACAATCTTTTGCAGACTCTCTCCATGGCAATAAAGCTCACCATCAATAGTCTCTCCATCTTGTAAATCAAGACCGCTCAATATGTGATCAATACTATTTATAGGCTTTCCATTTCTGCTATATGCTATAATTTCTCCATTTGCTCTAGTAATTAGGCATCTATTGCCATCATACTTTCTTTGAACAAATGCACTTTTATAGTCTATTGATACTTCATCTATTTTCCTAGCAAGCATAGGTTTTAGAAGCCCAATAGAATTTGTAACTTTATTAACTTTCGCTTCTTCAAGCGAATGAACATAGCCTATGTCCAGCTGCTTGTTTATCCTAGACTTTATTTGAAGATCAATTTGTTCACTTTGGCTTCTACCAGCTTTGCCATCTAGCACCTCTTCAAACTTTTCTTGGATAGATCCACCTAACACGCCGTGTGAAACTACAAACCCATCAACCAACTCCTCAATGCTCCAAATGCGAATTTTGCCTTTTGCATCTTTCATGTATAGATTAATCATAATATTCACCTTTTTGCGAGACTATATTATACTATATAATAGTAAAACAGTCTATAGTGCAAGGCTACCAAATTTTTCAGTAAGATTAAATATGGCATCTACTTCAACTTTTCGCCATTGATTTTTAATCTTCCCCTTGATAAGATACCAACTTTCCCCAACTTTGCCTTGCTCTGCAATTTTCCTTCCACCAAGCTGTTCAAATTTCCATCTATCAATCTTACACATAATAGTGCCAGTATCATCTTCAACTGTGAAATTTAGATAAAGATTATTTTCATCAATAATTTTCCCACCTCTATCTTTCAGAAAAGTATATTCATTTAAATCACGCAAGTTTCTATCAACAAGACAGCCAACAATTATATAATCTCCTATGCCATCAATAGACTCTATTAAATCAGGCTTTCTTGGCAATCCATATGATTGAGGGTCATTATATAAAATACCCCAATGGTGTCGACAAGGGAATATAATATCAAATGGCGTTTTTGGATTCTCCATTATCTTCCAAAACTGTGGGGTTGGCTTTATCTTACCTTCTCTCATTTTGATGAATTTGCCAGCCTTGATGTCGCCTATGCCATCAATACTTTTTAATCCGCCAACTAGCTTGCCATCTATTACAGACCAATCTAATCCTGATTTCTGAGGATTGACAGGCTCATATTCCATATTTTCATTTTCAACCATATCCCTTAGAAGTTTAATTGCTGTCTCTGCATTCTTAGCATTGTTAAGAGAGGCAACTGCAAACTCAAGCGGATAATTTGCTTTGAAGTATGCAGTCCAATATGATACCAAGCCATAACTAACAGCGTGCGCCTTGTTAAACGACCATGACCCACTATGTGATATGTCATTCCAAATATCCGCTGACTCTTCATCTGACAATCCAGATTCCTTAGCACCTTCGACAAACTGTGTTTTATATTTGCCAAAGAATTCATCACCAAGAGACTTGGACGTAGCTTTTCTAAGTGTTGATACATCCTCCCAAGATAGCCTGCCGATACGTCTGGCAATCTCCATCATTTGCTCTTGGTATACTGTTACTCCATATGTTTCTTCAGTAATTTCTTTGTGTATGCTGTTGAAGTATCTAGGTGTTTCTTGGCCTGTATGGTACTTGACATATCTTGTCGCACCACCGCTATTAAGTGCGCCAGGACGAGCAAGAGCTGTAATAGCTGCAATATCGTTAAAATGATTAACCCCCATTTGCTTAGTAAGGATCTGCAACGCCAGACCTTCAAACTGGAATATGCCACTAAGCCGCATATTATTGAATAAATCAAAAGCTCTTCTATCGTCAAGAGGTAAGTTGTATACATCAGATAGTCTCATACCTTTTATTTGCTTAACCGTATCTTCAATGATTGATAATGTTCTTAGGCCCAGACAATCAATCTTTAAAAGATTTATAGCTTCGGCATCCTTTTTATCCATCATGACTACATCATCACGAGAATTAACAGAGGCATAGGTGGATAAAGGTAGAGTTGATACAATCACGCCAGCAGCATGTTTGCCAGAATTGGCAGCATGTCCTTCAAGATAAGCTGACAGCTCTATATTAGGATACTCAATTACAATCTCTTTTCCCGCTTCAGTAGTCTCAAAGGTGTCACGAATGCACATAGCTGCTCTAGCATCCCCCATACTACGCTCAATAATAGCATCCTGCACAGGCTGTATTTTGTACTTAGGTATGCCAAGAGCCTTGCCAGTTTCCGCTATTGCCGACTTGGGCATAAAAGTATTGATATTAGCCAAAGTTCTAACATTATCCCTACCGTATTTTCCGGTTAGATATTTTAAAACATCTTGCCTTTTCTTGTCTGGAAAGTCTACATCTATATCAGGTAAGTCAAAACGGTTAATATCAATAAATCGCTCAAAGATTAGCTTGTGTGCAATAGGGTCAACTTCTGTTATACCTAGCAGGTAACAGACAAGGGAGCCAGCAGAAGAACCACGACTTGGACCTACTAACATTTTCTTTTTCGCTTCCATTACCATATCGGCCACTATCATAAAATAGTCTTGGTAATCTTTCTTAACAATAAGATCAAGCTCATAATCTAGTCTTTTGCCATACTCCCCATTTAGTTTGACACCTTTCCGTTTTGCCGAGTCTATGCATAGCTGCTTAATATCAAACGGCTTTCCCCATTTGACCATACTAGCATTAGGAATTGTAATATCTTCGCATTGGTCTACTATATGCTGGTATTCCCCTGGTATGATATGCATAGGCCCAGCTTTATTAGAAAAATTATATATGTACCCATCACCACGCTTGCTGGAGCCTGCGAGTATTTGGTATACACCCCTTTCATCTATAGTTGGGTAGAAGTTTTCATAAACATTTTCGCCCAAATTGATAATACCGGGATTTAGTTCTTCAATATCTTCAACAAAAAGTCTTGGAAAATAGTAGAACTGATCCCAAGCCTTATTAACCAACTTTCGTAAAGCTACAAGCCCATCTTCATTCTTAGCAATAAATGTGGTATATACATTACCCGTTTGACGTTTGGCATTCTCAGGTCGTGACACCCTAATCCTCACCCCATATATAGGCTTGAAGCCATGCTTCCTAGCTTGAACCTGAAGCGGGATGTGTCCGAATGTATTGTCCAAGTCTGCTATACCTACAACTCCATTCAAGGCATATTTATGTATATCTTTAATAGACATATAGCAAGACTTAAATGAGAACTCAGTCTTTAAAGCTATGTTATATAGCATAGTAACCCTCCAATCAATTATAGGCCGAATAAGCGCGGTATAGTCTATCTAGCGCGGTTTGCAGCGCGAATTAGTACTAGTAGGCGCTAGCGCCCTAGTGGATAGATATTTTCGGCCCTTATAGGGTTTTATAAGGGTTGCAAAGTTTTGCTTGATCCCAGACTGTTAAATCACCTTGAATACACAAATGGTGAGTAGCATCGTATCCAGATTTAGGGTAGATGTGAGACATCTTTGTTTCTTTATATGGGTATATATTATCAATCCTATTAAGACTGTAGGATTCCCCATATACCTTGCCTTGGTTTTGCGCCACTCTCGTTATAGCTGTGTCCTTAATGATAAGTCCGCCATTTCTAGCATGGTTACCTACAACTACAGGCCCATTTAATTTAACCCAATCAGACAGCGGATTGTCAGCAGTATACATATGTAGCTCATTATTGAAATCCCCAAGGTTTGTAAGCATATACCATTTAGATTCGCCAGGAAATAGCACGCTGTCTGCAGCCGGGAGCTGTACTAAAACCTTAACAAATTCCCATTCAAGGGGGAACTTTACACATTTGTATAGCCTTATTTCTCCCGCTTTGTGTGACTCTGGAACCATCCAGATACCACCAGCATAACTAAACATGTAAGGAAATGAAAGGTGAAACTCTTCTTCAAGTACGACACCTAGCCTAACAGGCTCATTGTTCATATCCACTTTGTAGGCGACAATGTAACCCTTTTCTTTCTTATATGAATACTCTTCAAGAAAGATTACATTATTGCGTGTAAACGGATCAGCATGGAAACAGTTGTCGACAGCAGGTATAGTTCTAGTCTGGCCTCCAGCATATTGGTACACTACTTCCCATACTAATTTCATTTCTTTTGCTCCAATAGCCAATGGTAACAACGAACAAGAGCAAATACATCATGTTTGGCGGTATGCGCATTCTCATGAGGCTTGCCAGTGGCATAAGCATGCAATGCTCCTAGATTTAGCCTCCGCTGTTCTAGGCCCATAGACATCTCTATTGTACAGATATGCTCAGGAGGCCACGGGAATCTTAGCAATCGATCACAGCGGAGTAGTTCATTAGCAAGCATTGAGCGATCATATGACAGGTTGTGACCAACCAGCGTATCAGCCCCAAGAAACAGATCGGCAAGCTCATCTACGCAATCCCCAAACACAGGCTGTTTCGCTGCAATCTCATCAGTAATGCCATGAACCTTAGAAACATCTGCGGGAATTGGGATAGGTGGCTTAAATTTTGAGTAAAACTCGCCTATCATGTTAAACTCTTCATCAACCTTACAAGCGTACAACTCCACAATATAAGGTTGTGCATCAAGTCTGTTAATTTCAGGCACTAACAGTCCTGTAGTTTCAGTATCAAACAATATTGTAGTTTTCACGACATAAACTCCACAATTTTAACTACTTGGTCTTTAACACCATTATAGGACAATCCTTTGTTTATCATGACTTCTTTCATATAATCTTGTCTTAGTATATACTCCCTTCTAGTATTGGGAAACCCCTTTGTTAAATCTATGCCAAATTTAATAGCGGATGGATCTGTATATTTAGGATTTACTACAGGTATGCAACCTTCACTTATAGCCTCATATGCTGCTAAGTTCAACCGCTTGTACCTGTTACTAATCTCTGGATGGGAGGCATAGTCCCAAAAGTATTTATACACAGAGAACATTTTCTTGGTATCTGATACTTTGCGTGAATCATATCTGGTATCTATCCTAATATAGTTACCTTCATCGATCTCAAAATCCGATGACGGCTTTCCAATTATATGGACTTGGTTATCCACTGCTTCCATGAACGGCCCATATTTAGTTAGTGCTGCCAGCAGATTTGGACTTTTCCACCTAGATATTCTTGCCGCATATATTATCCCTTCTTTAAAGTCTTTGTTAAAGATTGTTCCTTCAGTTAAGAGATAATCAGGATGTGTGCAAGGATGCCAATGTAACTTTGGTTTATTTATCCAACCCCAAAAATCAGTGATAGTCACAAACAACTTGCAATTAGGGTGTCCTAAATACCAACCAAAGTCTTTGTATAGCTGGCTATCAAATTCAGCATGAGCCATTAAGGCAAATGGCGCATCTAACTCCCAAGCACCCCCGTTAAATGGGCCAGGTGTAGCAAGGAAGTACCAATCAGCACCTACAGCTTCATCAGGCGTAGTCACAATTTCGCTTTCTATGCCAAATATATCCATCCACGCTTTAAAAGCGTAAGCAGGAATCTGAGCACCTCCTATTTGCTCAGGCCTATCATTAAAACTAATTATTTTTATCATGATACATTAAAAAAAGTATATTACAGGCTAAATGGGCAAGGTGGCTTTTACCCGTTTCAGGGTCTGCCTTCTCTCCTTTCTTCCATGATATAAAGTGTCTCATAGCAGCATTGAAATATCTATCATCTGCATTGTTCACTTTCTTCCAGTTGTCCTCCTCATATTTCTTAGCTCCAAATTCCAAGATTTCAAGTATGTCCTGAATCTCAGCCCAAGGTAGCAATCCCCAGCGGATTTTACTATCATCGAATTTTACACCATCATTCACATCGTCCTCCCATTTTGCACCAGTACAGGAGCCGCTTCATGCTCTATTTGGTCAAACTTTGCTTGTAAATCTTCTCTATCTGGCTTAAAGCAATTAGTTTGCATAGGACATTCTGTATATCGAGGAAATGCACAGGAGCCATACCATACGCAATAAACCTTCAGGTATCTTTCAGCCCAAGGGTGCACGGCTACTACTGAGTCGACAATCTGCTTGAATACTTTTTGATATTCACCTTGCGCCCTCTTACATAGTCTAAGTAATGACATGTCATGCAATGTTCTTAAATTAAACTTACAGATTATGTTAGTCGTCATATTAGTAGGAAGTATCCCCCTAGCATCTTGTACGGAAACTCCGCTATCTATCATTTTGCCATATTCATTCAAGATATAATTAGACAATTCATCAAACAAAGTGTCACCTGTAGTATTCAACACCTCTTGATCCCTAACATCCACCACACGTTGTGCCTCCTGGGCATAAGACCCAGTTCTCGTTCTAACCAACTGGTGGGTAAATGCTCTTGTCACTCCGCTAATCTTGAACGTGTAATCCACAAACTCTAATGAGCTTTGGATTGTATCCAACATATATTTGAATTCATCTTCTTTCTTCTCAAATGGCCAGCTTATAATATCATCAAGAGACATTTGCCCCTGTAGCCTAGTATTCTTGGTGTAAATCAAAGTTTCTAGGGCAAACTGGGTGTGATTGATAAGTTCAACTTTCATATATAATCCCTCAAATGTTCATAATGGTCTTTATTGATCATGGATTTGATCTTGAGCAGGTCTTTATATACCTCATCAAGAACAATGCTTCTCCACAGGGCCAATCTCCCCAAGGAGTATATATTATAATCTAAAGTAGCTCTGGAAATAAAATCCCTTCTAGTCTTTTCACAGATAGGACTCATCTTTCCATTTTTTTGCTTTACTTCAAGCTCTTCATCATACAGCATACTTCTTTTAATACCAAATGACACTAATACTTCTTCAACATCATGTTCATTGATTGGGGACATACTCTCTATGATGAGAGTGTTTCCGCTAATTGACGACCTATACACATTAAAACTAGGGTCTGTATAGTAATATGTCATATAAGCATCACAATCAATTATCTTATACCTTCTAACATAGATTGGCTTAGTAACATTATCAGGGATAACCATATTGTACCCAAGTCTGTCTGCTAGTATGTTAATCGGCATTGTGCTAATCTTAATTGATTTATCAAATAGATCAGGCACTTTGCCATATAACACTCTATTACCACACATATCCAATAGACGTGATTGGAAATCATCTGGTGCCAACCAACGGCATTCGGAATCAATATTGGCAATTGATCTGTGCGATATTCTCCCGCTTACTTTTTGTGAATACAGTGAAATAACCTTTGGTGATAATGGTATATCCCCGTGGTCCCAAACACCTTTGTAAACAGTCACCTTTTTGAAAGGTATGCCCACCGCCTCTCCAATATCTGGAGACCTGAAGCGGAGGACAGCCTTGTGCAAGTGAATTTGATCCATTGGTTCATATATAATAGCATTTTGGTTAAGAGCCCCTGCCATTAACCCTGCTAACCCAGCACCTATTATCTTCATTTGCTCATCCCCGCACGTTAAAAAGGGGCCATAAATGGCCCCCTTGTATTAGACTACAAAAATATCATACTTCATCTGAATCATCGCTTTCATAAGCATGGGCGCTAATGATAGCATTGGCCAACTTGCGAATACCCTGGTAATGTGAAGCGTGCTTTTGTACATTAGCAGAAGTTTCATCATTGCCATTTCTACCAAGGATGAGGTCAAATGCTTCATCTTCAGTCATGGCAGGATTTTCAATTAGAGCATTATAGAAGCTTTTTGCAAATCCGCTATGTCCGCTGCCAGACTCAGCCTTCGGCTTGGTGAAATACTCCCTTTCATTTTTGCGACACCAATAGCGGATGGAGCCAGCAGCGGATCTTGCATCAACACCTTTTACAGCATTAACAACTTCTTCAACAGCGGCATTGAAACCCTGTTCATCAGATACATCAAACCTAGATAGAATATCAGTGATCTTCTCTTCTTTGCTTTCTTTGGATTCTACAAGACCCTCAGAAACAAGGAATTCACTATAATTCTTTGCAACAGTTTTAAAAGTGTCGCCAGCCTGGATCATCGATAGCTTGATAGCATCTTCATCAAGATTGGATTCAATACCAGCGCGGAAAGCATCAAGGATAGTAGACATAAAGCCCTCAAGATTGTTAGATTAAAAGACGACCCTTACAAGTCGGATTATATTGTACCCTATAAAGGGGATGAAAGTAAAGACTTTAAAACTCGAAATCGACAATAACCGGATACTTTCCCCTAGTATCAACCTTAATTTTCTTAGGTTCCTTTTTCTCCGCTTCAATGAGTTCCTTGGCGGTATCCGCTTCTGTTCCCCGAAATCGCGCCCAATGCTTGGCTCTATAGCCGGCATACCCAGGATGTTCTATGCAAACAAATTCATTAAAGTATCTCATACCACAAGAATACTGTACCCTCACAGAATCTGGGGAATTCCGCTTAGTGTGGATATAGTATTTGATATTACTAACATCAAACCAGTTAACCTTAGTTGTTGCTACTACATCAGCGGATGTTGATGATATATTTAGATTTGTTTTGAACTTAAATACATGACCACAATTGTCACAAATCTTAACAGTTGGATGGTGGATGTAGTCACAAGAAGGGCATCTTTTTGTTATTGGCTCACCATCACCAGTTGATTTTCTCTTTCTGTATACATGGACATCATTGATTGGGCCAAGCCTTTCAGTATTACCTGAGAAATCAAGAATAAGACAGTGATCTTTTCCATCTGCTGTTCTTAGCCCTCTGCCAATAGTCTGTACATGAATGATAGGTGACTTTGTTGGCCTAAGCATAGCTATTAAGTCAATCTCAGGATCATTAAACCCTGTAGTCAATACATTAACATTTACAGCAGCCTTGTAAACTCCATTCTTAAAATCTTGAATTACTTTGTCTCGATCAAAATCCATTTTAGAATGGATGACACAAGTTGGCACACCAGAGCGGATCAATGCCTCCGCTATGTGTTCTGCATGATCAATATCAATTGCAAATACAAGCCACTTTTTGTAGTTGGCGCCAGCTTTAATTATCTCCTTTATACACTTGTTTGTTATGTTGTCTCTATCAAAAGCACGAGACATCCCTTTTAAATCAAAATCACCCGCTACAGTTTTGATGTCATCTAAATCATATTCATTTGAAGTTGCCTTTGTCATCAATTTACAAAGGTATCCATCTTCAACTAGTTTGTTAAAGTTCTCCATTGATGTAAGGTCGTATACCACATCATCAAATATAGAATCATCTTCACCATAAATATATCCAGAGCCAAGCCTGAATGGAGTTGCAGTTAAGCCAAAATAATTTGGACTATTAAGCCCTGCAAAGAATCTTTTGTACATTGTGTTATCATCTGTTGGGATTAGATGACATTCATCAATAATTACAAATTTGAAATCTTGGAATAATTCAGGCTTGCTATAAGCAGATTGAATACTTGCTACAGTGACTTGTTTAATTTCTTTTGAATCAAGCCCAGCTGAATAAACACCAACACTGAATAATAGGTGATCCTCAATTGCTTCAACATTCTGCTGAAGTATCTCCTTAACATGTGAAAGAACAAGGACATTTCCATTTGGTTTTCTCCTCAGATATTCTTTTATACATTCTGCAAGCACTACCGTTTTCCCCGCTCCTGTGGGCAATGCCACAAGCGGATGTTTTGCCGGATTGTCTTCAATATACTTAAAAACTTTTCCAGCAATAGGGGTTTGGTATGGCCTGAGTTCAAACATTATTTATAGACCTCTGATTTTTCATATTCATCACAACCAACTCTCTGTTCATCAACAGATAGAATCTTGTTGAGCTTATCACAAGACCATTTTCCCTCCATTTCTATATTTGCAAATGAACATGTTCTACAATTGGCAGCTGTGTATTGGTCTTTGTGACAATACTTAAAGGCATCACACATTTTGCATTCATGCCAGATACTGGAGCCAATTTTGTTTGGTGCATTTTCAGATGTTAGTATCTGAAATCCAACATCTTTATATCTTAGATACACTTCAGGATCAAAATCATACATTTGATAATCCCTATGTTCATTGTCTTTGTTCTCAACAATAAACAAACATTTGTCTATGTTGAGACACCCCATATACAACTGTATTTGAACCCAATATTGTGGATTTGATAGCTTTAATCCATCTTTAATATATTGTTTGAACCTCTTGTCATTCATTGTTTTTATTTCAAGAAGATGAGGTGTCTCCTCATCTCCTGGAATTCCGGTAACAATGCCATCAGTATGGCCCATTAAATGTCCAGTCTCATCCACTAGCTCATATTGCTCGCCTGATACTGTCATTCCTGCAGAGTTTAAATCTTTTACTATCCGCTCCTCTGCCCAAAATCCTCTCTCAAATATTCTATTAATTCTTTTTGGAATCGTTCTCTCATACGCCCATCTGAAATTAAGCCATATGCGTCTTTGGCAAGATCCTCCTAATGATGAGTACCCAATATAAGGTCTGTCGATTTGGGGTATTTCTCCCCTTTCAACCAGCTCTTCAATGAGATTTCTTTTTGGTAATAAAGCCATATTCTTTAAAAAAGGGCCCGTTTTTTACACGGGCCAAGTTGAGGAGAGAATCTTAGTTAGGCATTTCGCTCAAAGGTTTATATGCCGCAATAGCATTTCTTGGCTCTGGATAAGCAGCATTGCCTTCTTGGATCTTTACTTTAATTGCAATTGGGATGCTGTGTAAATCTGCTGAATCTTCCACCTCATCAAGACCGCAAGCATTAACCAAATTGCCCAATTCACGCTGTGCAATTTCCACTGCAGTAGGATTGGCATTAATAAGGTTGAAATTTGCAAATACAAGCCTATTTTCATGCTCCCCCTCAAGGACTTTAAACTGTACAGACAACATCTTCCCGCCAGATTTGGTGTCCTTCATCTCTGATTTGACGACTTCAGCCTCATACCACCCAGCGGGGATAGGCTCATAGCCTGAAGGTGAATCATCAGCTTTAAAAACATTAGGAAGAATAGCCATAATATACCTCGTTCACTTTGCGATTTTGTTAAAAATATGAGTAAGATCAGGTGATTCAAACTCATCTAGTTTCCCACTACGATCCTTTGCTATGTATTTTCTTGATGCTTTGGTGCACAGTTGCCTGTTCCCTTTGCGATCTATATCATAGTATAGGACTTCATCAACCATATAAGGCAATTGGAATGGCAGAACCTTGCCAGGTATATATGGTTCATGTTGGGATGATCCCGTTTCTTCATCTTCAACCCTCTTTGATTTTGCGATGAAGATGACATTTTTGCCACGAATGTCACGGAAATTCTTTATAAAGCCGCCCATAGATTCAGACAATTTCATATATGCCTGTCTGCCATCAGCAACTCCCTTCTTCAATTCAGCAAGGACGGCTTCTGAAACCTCAGAAAGCGAGTCAATGCAAATTGTATCATAATCATCATTTGACTTTAAAGCATCATAAGCCTCTTGAATATCCTTAGATGTATTCACTTCTACATATGGAATGTCCATACTTGATAGTGAAAGCAACCCTCTTTCTGCTGAGATAATGACTGGCCTTGGGGCAGTGGAGCATAGGACTGTCTTGCCAACTCCTGATGCTCCATATACTACCGCCTTAATACCATCAGTATAACAACCCTTACTAGATTGTATCTTAATTGCCATTTTGTTTAATCAACAGTAAGAGACGGCATTGATTCCTTCACAGTTATACAATCATCTAAGCCATCAGAGTTTTCCAAATTTTTATAATTTGTCAAATTAAGCTCATACTTGGTTCTAATAGCATCAACTTCATCATCTGAAAAATCTCCTGATTCAAGCATAACTTGAACTAGATTCTGGTCCAGCGAGTATGAAAATGACTTAACAGCTTTAACTTGATAATCACCAATATTGAACTTATGAGTCCCAGCAGCCTTCCCTTCAAGAAGATGGTCGCAAATCTCTCTTCTGATTTTTGACTCTTCATCTTTAAGCCTTTTCAAAGTTGAGGCCATTTCTTTCTGTTTTCCAATTAGTTCAATCAGTTTGTTTTCGTTCACTTGTGTTCACCATTTTACTTTGGAATGGTACAGGATTTGCACCCTGGGAGACTCTTTTATAAAAGCCTCCTCAGCTACATTAACCAACCATTGGAATATATTATACTATAAAAGATAACTGAAGTAAAGAAAAATTTTTAAATTATTTTCTGTAAGATATAGACTCAAGCCAGCGGATCAGCAATAAAGCAACAATAATCATAGCTGCTGACAATGCAAATTCTATTAACAATCTAAAAAATGTCATTTTGATTATACTCTATTACAATAACACCCGCTTCTTTGCAAAGCGCCCTACTATTTATTCTGTGAATAGTCCATTTCAAGCTGCTTCCTGCTATGACGCTTGGGGTGTAAATTTTACTTATTCCTGCCTGTATTGCAAATTTAGTACATTCTGAGCATATGGCTCTGCCCCAAACTATTAGATTTTTGCCAATAACATTAGTTCCTAATCTACCCGCTTGGATGATAGCATTTGCCTCAGCATGAACAATATATTTAAGTCTCACCTCTTCATTATTAATTCTATCATCATAGTCACAGATTCCCCTTGGAAATCCATTAAACCCAGTTGATACTATTGCTCCATCATCACTACAAATGATAGCGCCAACCTTAACTCTGTCCTTAGATAAAAATGCAATTGAACGTGCAACTGGTATAAGTTTATCAATTTTCACATTAGTCAACCCTGGTTATATAAAATCCCTTTTCCTGTTTGCTATCCTTGAGTGCTATAATATCATATTCATAAAAATATAGAATATCATCACCTTTTTCCAGGCAGATGAGAGGATATAGCGGCTCATCTCCTTCATATCTATAAACTCCATCATTGCCAACTTCTCCACCCATACAGAAGTCTGATAGATTATATAGATATTGCTGTAAAATAGATGCTTTAAATGTGGACTTTGAAAATATAGGATTCACAGCCCAAGAGATCACAACATTACAATGTTCTAATAAAACCTTATCTTCCAGATTATGAAAATGTTCAGTTGGGTCAACTATAATTTTAATCATTTTATTCCATCCAATAAGGAATATCATTGCGCCAAGTGGCAAACGGTTTCTGCAATTTATAATATCGTCTGTAAGATTCTACAGCATTATCAGATTTATATAAGTCAGGCATAGCCTGTGCAAATGGAGTCATTGGAATATCTGGTAAATGTTCATAATTGAACATATGGAACTCTGATATAACATCCCATGACTTGTGATTCCTTCTGTGATTAAAGCGAATCCTGTATTCTTCATTAAGACTTGCTGCTAGTTGAATAAGCCATGTGCAATTAGCTTGTGATTTCTTCAGCCATAGTGTACAAGGATGATTTTCATGAGTTTGCTTATATCCAGCTCCAATTACAGTTGAAAGCATTTGAGCAGATTCCAATATCATTTTGACGACATGTTGGTCACAATGGTATTTAGCTGCAAGTTCAGGGTTGGTGTCTAGTATGAATATGTTCATTTGGGTCAACTATAATTTTATACACTTTTATTTAAGGTTGATATTTAGCTTGGACAGTATCATGAATTGCAATTCTAGTTGTCTTGAGTCCTAGTTTGCGATATGACTCAAGAACATCGATCCTATCATCATAGCACATTGTGATTTCTTCTCTGAAATCAGCCTTAATCCATCTTACAAGCCTTGACTTGTAATCAGCGGAAGATAGATCACAGCCCTTTTGTCTCATAAATAGGTAGTCATATTCATATCCATTTACATCTAGCCAATATTCAGTTGTGAAACGATAAAATTCTGGCCTAGATGTTACAAATACAATAGTCTCATTATTCAATATGTGTTCTGCGTATTGGGGGAACTGATGCGATATATCAAATGCTGATAGAGAATGGTATTTGTGAAACTTATCAAATAGATTATTGTTGTCATAATAACTATTTATGTATTTTACACGCCAATTATCTTCTGATATGCAATTATCAATATCTACAATAATCATTTTCAATCCTCGATTATGAAATTATGCTTTGTTGGAAAGTAGTCCAGATGTATATCCAAGAGCTTTAATCCAGTGCTAAATGGAGGCTCAATAGTGACTTCATTCATTAGGTCGCATATATCTTGAGTCATGCAGCCAGAAAGAAGTGCAAGCTGATTTGGATTAATTCCATTTTTAATAAAATTATCAATGAGTTTTTGCCATTTAATCATATGCTATTTATCCCACTTTTAATTAAAAAAATGTTGTGGCCCGCGTCTTGCTTCGGGAATGATTTAGTCACATCGTTTTAAGAAGCCACTCTGTCCACAACTCAGAAGTTACAATGCCACTATCTGCTGGGCAAATCACCTTACTCAAGGGTGATCTTACTTACAGTTTCATTGAGTAATTCATCCAAAAGATCATGTGATGATGTATAGTAGCTACCACTGTCTGTTAAAATTATATATGAAAACAAAATTGCAATGGCCCTATTCATTTAATCTCCCTTACATTTAATCATTTTGTGAGGTAATAGTATACTATAAATATATGATGTGAGTAAATACTTTTTACCTATCGATTTATTCCTTTATTATAGTATATAATTACTTCCCCGCGTGGTGCGGTGCTGGCTGCAATGCTATCAGTTAGCAGTTTACGGTTAACAGTTTTACAACTTTACATTCCTATTTAATAGTATAATTTAGTTAAGTGTCAACTTTTGTTGAAGTTAATTGTGGGCCTATATGCCACTGTTCTGTTCTGTAGTTCCATTTTATTTTGAGAGGAAGAGAATTGTTTACAATAACTTATTTTTCAGGTGATCAGCGTAATGTAGACAATGGCGAGTTATGCAAATATGGCTCACTTGAGGAGATGTCAACCCATTTCAGAAAGCCTATTAAGGGAAGCAAGCACCATGCATATTTTGTTAGAGGTGCATGTGAGCCTATGTATAGGAAAGATGCTAACATCTTTAAATCTGAGCTAATTGTTCTTGATGGAGATATGGGGATTGATAAAGGGAATGCTCCAAGTCCTAGAGAGGTACATGATGCATTGCGTAAACTAGGATATAATCATTTCATTTATACCTCACATAGTCATATGGGGGCTGAGAAGAATAAGTTTCGCTGTGTGCTCAGGACAGTAGTGCCAATTGAAAAGAGTCAGTTAAGGGCAACTGTTGGATCAATATTAAGAGAATTGAAGGATAAATCTGTAGGGATATATCCATGTAATGAAATGTGGAGATGGAGCCAGCCTTGGTTTATTCCATCCAGAGATGATCCAGAAGATGGGTTGTTTGAATATTACGGATGGTTTGGAGGTGTTAGCATTCCAGTAAAAGAGGCTCATGAAGAGTTGTCTGTAGCGGGTGAGAATGGAAAGATATTTGACTTTTCCCGTGATTGGCATGGACATATGAGAGGGATCATTGAATCAGATATGTTCCACCCTGGCATATTGAGCATGGGTTGGGCATTTGCCAAGGATGGCGTAGATGAATCAATGGCAGTCGCTTTCATACAAACTCTATTTTCCGCGTGCGCTGATGCAGAGAAAGATTCAAGATGGCACCAAAGATATGATGATATTAATAGGATTGTCAGGCAAGGATATGAAAAGATAAATGAAGTTCATATTGATATTGATAATCTGCCTGATCTTGAAGAAGAAGGATATTACAAAAGTTCCAGGGTAATACCATGGCCGCCTGGATTATTGGGTAAATTGACTCAAAATGCGTATGATATGGCCCTGTTTAGGTATAGAGAAGTCGCACTGGTATCCGCTGTTGGAGCCGTTGTTGGCATAATAGGGAGAAAATTTAATGTAAGCTGTCCAAAACCTCTTGGCCTTAATGTATATTTAACATTGATCATGCCAACAGGTATGGGTAAAGATAGCATAGGTGAATTTATTAAGCATGTATATTATACAGTAATAAGTGATGTTGATAATAGATCATGTAGCTTTTTAGGCAAATCAAGGTATACAAGTTATAAGGCAGTAATAAATGATCTTGAATCAGCCCGCTGTAAGGTGAGTATATTCACTGAGGCAGGATTATTACTGGCAAGTAAGAGTGGTGATATAAGCGGTTTTACCCGCGCCTTGCTGTCCCTGTATTCATGTAGTGCTAGTACTGGTTATAGTAATGCAGAGGGATTTAGTGATTCAGAGAATGATGTGCCAGTTCTGAGAGCGCCATCATTGAGCATTGTAAGTGAAGCCACTCCTGAGACATTATTGAGCACATTCCGCGCTAGTGGTGCTGCAGAAAGAGGTGATATAGCAAGACAGAGCATATTTAGAATATCTGGAGACAAGCCTCATATTAGCAGGACATTTGATTATTTTATAGATACTGAATGCGCTGATAAATTGAAATATTTGGCTCACAAATGTAGCCAAACTCAGGCAGAGAGTGATCCGAAAGTTCATTTAATGCCAGCAGAGTCCGCTTCATTGCAGGATGATATATATGAATTTATGGATCATTGCGTTAATATGGAGAGGAAATATAGAGATTTGGACGGGATTAAAAGCATAATGTGGTCACGTGCTGCTGTTAAGGCATTAAAATATGCTGGTATATGCTCTGTTTTCAATAGAAGTGAGGCAATAATATGTGAGGAAGAATGGCAATGGGGCAAAAGTTTAGTTGAATATGAGATGGAAGGAGTGGAAAGCTTCTTTCGCGGAGGAGATTTTGGGAATATATTAGATGACATAGCAGTTACCCTTGTGGCGCCAGCTATCATTAAAATTTTAAAAGGTAAATATAAGGATCAAAAATGCTTACTTCCAACAAAAGATAGAGAAAAAGGGTTGTTCCCGCTCTCTGGGTTGAGATGTGTATTGAAGAATAACAAGATGTTAAATGATCTAAATGACTCCGCTAGTGGTAGAGGCAGATCAATGACTGGATTTCAGAAAGTTATACAATATATGACAGACAACCAGTTAATATTTAAAGCATTTGATCCCTCCGCGCCCGGTGACACAAAATATCATGTAAATTCAGCAGGTGGAAGGCTTGGAAGGCCCAAAAGTATTGTGTATGGAGTTACCTCGGATTTTTGGGATATGATTGAATTTAGGTAATCGAAGAGTAAATTTAAATTCTCTATAAAAGGGAAATTTCGATTAAAAAGGAAAGGGGGGGAAACTGAATACCCTTAGATTTTCATTTATAGATTATAGAGTTAGGATTAAAAAGTAAAA
>Ga0099848_1000344_pt1 | contig 21286 bp, 24 predicted proteins | sample CB_VirMetaG_3_FD_78179 | JGI IMG/M metagenome (GOLD analysis project Ga0099848, IMG submission 78179) | Freshwater to marine saline gradient viral communities from Chesapeake Bay - CB_1508_1S Viral MetaG | ecosystem: Environmental > Aquatic > Marine > Coastal | place: USA: Chesapeake Bay...
GGTAAGCGTTCAAATCTTGAGCGAACTCAGGAGTCCAAACAGCTTTCAATTTACGAGTCTTAGCAACGATTGCTTCAGACTGCATTTGGATGTTGATTTCAGGAATTGTAATAGGATCGTTGTCACCATTCAAATTAGTGTTACCATCTTCGAAATCACCTCTTTCGTTGTCTGAGGTTTGTAACAAGTACTCAACTTTTAATGTACTACCTTCTTTAACCGAAGAACTTACAAAGAATTCGATATTTGTACCGTTAATTTTAGTAAATTGTGGGTATTGAGTAGCACTTGCTGGTAAGTCAGCAGCAGCACCTGATAAATAGAAAGCTCTTACGGCTCTTGTATCATAGTCAGGTAAAGAAGCAACAGGAACAGTTAATTTTACGATTTGATTTGCAGCACCAGCAACATAAGATTGTGAAACTGAAGAATCAGCGTTCAAATCAGAATACCAATTAACAGATCCTGAAGCTACAGTATAAGCTGCAGATTGTGTGTTGTTGATAGAGTAGCCGAAGCGACCAGCACCGTAAAGACCACCTGTGTTAGTGTTACCGAAAGGTAAGTTACCACCTGTATCACCGTACATTGAAGTATTAGCAGTGAAAGGTTGCTTAGTAGTACCATATTGGAAATCCAAGTAGAACACAAGGCCAGAAGGCAAGTTCATAGGTTGAACCGAAACGAATTCTTTCGCTGCGATTTGACCAAATACTTTTCTTACCAAAGGTAAAGCTACACCAGCCCACTGAGCACCAGTACCAGGAGTAAAAGTACCTGAACCTGCACCACCACCTGTGTTGCTTTCTTCCATAACCAATTGCTTGGCTTGGTTTTCAAGAATAATTGACATATTGTTTTTCTCGGTTTCATTGCTGATACCTTCCAACAAACCTGTCTTATTCCATTTTGACGCTAATCTAGCAGCATCGCTTTGCAATGACTTGTAAGGATTAGCGCTTTCTAAAAGAGAATTTAATTGACTCATTTTTTTTTGCGATTAATGTTTGTTAATGTTTAATTTTACTTAAATTAGATTATTCCAGCTAATTTCTTAAAGCGTGCGACCATTTCATCTGATTCAACAATAGGTTGTTTAGTTGCTTTTGGAGCAGGAGTAACTGCTGAAGCACTTCCTTTTGCTCTAACACCTTCAGAAATAGTTTTAGTTGAAGCTGTTTTAACAGCACTATTAAGGGTTTCGAACACAAGTTTTACCTCTTTTACAGTTTCAGCTTTATCAAAAGCTTCTAAAACTTTAACCTTTTGATTTTCAGTTAAATTTTTACCGCGGAACACTTTGTTTGTGTAGAGAAGTTTAGCATTTAACAAATTAATTTCGTTAAGTTCTGATCTTAATGTTTTGATAGTTTCTATCGCTTCTTCAAGTTCAGCTCTAACTTCGTCTACTTCTTTTGCTTCTGCAACGTCTACGGATACTTCTTCTTCGTCATTGACTTCGATTTCTCCTTCGTCGTTTACATCAACATCAACGTCATCTTCGAATGATTCACCGGCTTCAATTTCACCAGCATTAACCATATCTTCAATTACGTCTTCGATGAATGCTTTAAGATCATCTTCAGACATGTCTTCAAGGTCGATTTCTTCATCTTCCTCATCATCTTCCATGTCTTCTTTTTCGTCCTTCATACCGTCAAGATAGCCTTCTTCTTCAGCATCAGTACGTTCGTCCTCTTTCAAGTCCTCTTTTTCGTCCTTCATACCATCCAAATAGCCTTCTTCTTCAGCATCTGTACGAGCATTTTCTTCAAGCTCATCTTTTTCTAACTCTGCTAAGATTTCATCTAAGGTCATGTCTTCATCTTCACGCATTTCTTCGGTTTCTTTTTCTGCGGCATTATCACCTTTTAAACCTTTACGCATTACAGGATTAGACATTTTCTCTTCAACTTTCTCAGCGTCGTCTTTTACCTCGTCAACCTCGTCGTATCCTTCTTCCACATCTTCTTTTTCCATTTCTTCTAACTTAGAAGCAAACATGGCTTGCATTTGTGGGGAAAAGGCTTCTTCAAGGGCAACTTTGGCATTTGCTATAGCTGATTCTTTGACAGCTTTAGCGTCAGCGATTGCTTCTTTTAAAAAGTCTCTGTTCATTTTCCTAAATTTTTTGGGAAACTACGTTTATTCGGGAAACGTAATGGGGGGTTATAATAGTTTCGATGCCATATAGAGATGACATATTGTGACAATACGTATATGAAGATTACTAAAAGTCGCCTTTTAAGGAAAAAAAAACCCTCTTTCGAGGGTTTTAATTTTTAAATGGGGCACTGCCCATATGAACATAATATTTCTCCTAAAATATCATTAACTTCTTTGTATTTATCTTGTGCCTTAAATTCTTTACTTTCTCTTACTAAATGCATAAATGAATCTGGGTTGGAGGGGGTTGAAACAAAGTCCCAGCATAATAATTCAAAGTCATCTTGTACTTCCATTACTTCACCTCTTTGTTGTAAGGAACCCATTCCTCTAGAAGATACCCCAACTGTAATTCCACTATCAATAAGCGCTTTAAGGATATTACCTGATGGGGTAGGTAAGATCTCAATCTTACCCATAACATTGTCTCCATCCCACCACATATCTGCTATATTGTGAGACACATTTTTTAAATTAATAATAGAAGATTCTGGGTGGTCTAGTTCTCCCATGGCCCTGTGTTCTTTAACTAAAGGAAGATATCTTTCGATTTCTCTTTCCCATAAATCTTTAGAGTAATATCTTCCGTTGCCATTTTTAACTTCGGCTGTTGCTAAAATGCCTTCAACTAAAGGAAGGCCTCTATCTGATTTGTTTTCAGATAATCTTGCTTGCTTTGGTTTAAAAATATGGGTTTCAACTAGTACCTTTTTCATTAGTCTGCTAATTCAAGTTGAGTTTCATCGTATTCGGAGGTTTTGCCATTTTCATCAGTAACTCTAACTGCGTGTAATTTAGAAGCAAACATTTTTCTAGTGCTAATTACTGCAAATTTAGGACCAACACCGTCATCATTTTTAAGTCTAACCATATCACCAGCTTGGAACTTACTTTCGCTAATGGTTTCTTCTTCTTTAATATTTTCAGGATTTAATTCAGTAACTACTTTTTTGTAAGCTTTGCCACACATTTTTTCATAGATTTTTTCTATGTTGGCTTTTTTCTTTTCAAGAAGTTTTATTTCTTTTTGCATTTCTTTCATTTTAGCTTTATCTATTAATTCAGCTAAATTATCATCTTCAGTAACCATTGAAATTCTTTCATTTTTACTTTCAATAATTTCTTCTAATGCTTCGATTTGCATTTCTAAAGTAGCTATTTTTGCATTTTTTTCAATTTCTGCTAATTTAGAATCAGGAGTTTCTTTTTTGGCTTGGGCTCTAACTTTTCTTCTTTTAGGTTTTTCACCTAGAGGAGTACTTTCTAATAAATTTACTAATTTTATTGAAGTACTTTCATTTAACTCTAAATAACCAGTTCCAACTTCTCCATCAGGAAAATCTTTTGTTGTTGCCTCACCATACCCACCACCTACACCAGGATCTTTAACTTGTTTTCCTTTTCCAAGTGCGGGAGCATCTTCGGTATATCCAATTCCTTTAATACCAAATTGAGCATCTTCAACATAATATAAAGGATTACTGTCTAAATTTTTAATAACTAAATTAATTAATTCTTGTTTAGTTTTATCAGCATTAGCTTCATCAGTTAATTCTGTATAATAACCTTGACGAAATTGTTCACCAGATACATTATCAAGCATTTTGTCACTTTTATAATCATATCCTTTTTCAGGAGCTTGTAAATCTGTTACTTCTTTAGATACTTTATTAGAAACAGCTTTAACATCTTCTTCAGCAATAAGATTCATATTTTTATCAAACAATTTAAACCAATCTGGTTTTTCATTTGTGCCTGTAGTAACATAAATTCCTTCAGAAATGATATTTCTACCTATTAAAGCTGAAGATGCCTCTTCAAACCCAGCAGCATTACGTACTAAGTAAGGATACTTTGATTTAGCTTCTTTAAGGAAGATTTCTTTACTTCCTTTTCCATTTTTAATCTGGTTGTATTGTTCTTGGAGTGTTTTCATTTATTCACCTTTTAATAAGTCTTTAATATCTTTTATATAATCTAAGATTAAATCAGTAGGTTTAACAACAGCATATGAACCAGGGTTTTCAGCATAATATTCACTGGTTTCATTTTTAGCATTGCTTAACATTTTATAAATATTATTCATTTCTTGCTCAATGCGGTCAAATGCTTCAATTCTTCTTTTTTGAAATTCTTCTCTAGTTTCCCCTTCAAATATTTGTTTTACTTCTAATCCTGATCCTTTAATTTTTTTGGGTACTAGTTTATATTTAAATTGCTTAACATAAGCATTATCTTTAACTCCTTCTCCACTTGCTTTAGGACCCGGACCTAAATTAGCTCCTATATTTTCTTTTACATTTTTATACCCTATTTCTTTATAAGCTTTATCATTTGCTTTTTGGCCTTTTTTTCTAAAAGCATATGGGGTAGCATATTGAGCCCCTGTTCCAGGAGTAAATGAGGCAGATCCTGCTCCACCTCCTGTTGTAGACATTTCTTCTAAAGTGTTTTTAATTTGCTCGTATTGGTCTGGGTAGTTTTTTCTAAGGTGTGTTCTGTATTTGTTAAATACATCTTTTAATTCACCAGCAATGTCTTTTATATTTTGATCGTTTCTGCCATCTTCAGTACCCATCAACTGTTTTAACGCTTTTACGGCTGTAGACATTTTTTGTAAAGAATCTCCAAATGAAGCTAATTTAATAATATCATGAGTAATGCCTCCTGTTTCAGGGTTAACTTTAGAAGTTTTAAAGTATGTTTTTAATTCCTTATCTACAAAATCTCTTTCCATATCTACGGGGCCATATTTATCCTCTAACCTTTTAATTAAGGCAGGATTAACATTCCTCATACGGATTACATTACTTGTATCTGAATTAGCCATTTGCTTTTGATAATTTTTCTAATAATGAATGATATTGTAACAAATCAACTAAATGATTACTATTAATAGTAGTTCTTTTATCTAATTCTTTAATTAAAGAAGATACCTCATTTAATTTAATTTTAATTACTTTACTTTCAGTTCTAGAAAGTTCTTTAGTAATAGTTTCTTTAATAAAGGTAACTTCTTTATTATAAAAATCTTTTAATTGAGGGGTATTATCTACACATTCAATAAATTCTTTTAAAATATGTTTTTGTCTTAGATTTAATGAAGAATACTTATTATTAAATTTTTCTAATAAAACATAATAAGTAAGAGTACGAATATCTTTATCTTGAGATTTAAATTCTTCAATTACATCATCTTTAACTCCTTCTCTTTCTACTTCTTGAGAAGTTAAATACTCAAGTAATGTAACTTTATTATCAATAATTTGATTAGGATCAATTAGCTTTTCAGTATTATAAACTTCAATTAAAGTGTAAAAAGAAGCTTGAGCTTTATAGTCTACAAGCTTTGTTTTAAATAAATCTTCTACATCATAATATTCTTTTAAATCTTTAATTAGATTATATTTTTCTTTTCTAATTTTAGATCTATTAAGTTTTTTAGAAGACTCTAATACAGTATCTAATATGGCAGTTGCCTTGTTAGAATTTAAATTTTTAAATTTAAACAAAGTCTCATAAAGTTTATATTCTTTACCTAACTCTGTATTTACAAAGTGAGACTTTAATATTTTTATGGCTGGAGAGTCTTTACCTGAGAGTGTTTCGGAAGTAATTTTTCTAACAATCACCTCAAATAAGATCCCTGTATTCTTAAATTTCGAATGTTTTATATACATCAATACTTATTTTTTTATAAATATATTAAAATTATTGTTCCTTAATATTTGATTCATCAAGAAGTGGGCTTTCTGCGCTATCTTGTTCAAATACTAACTTCTTTTCCTTAAAAGGAATAGATTTTAACATAGATTGATGTTTTGCAAAATGGGTGTTGTTTTCTAAAGCTAAAGGAGATTTGTTAGAATCATTATAATCTTTTTTCATTCCTGCAGAACCTAACCTATCCTTACCAAAGTTATCATCTTGAGTATTTCGTGTGGTTGATTTTTCTTTAGGTCTTCCTAATACAGCTTTCTCATCCCCAGCATATTTTTCTGGGTCAGGGACATTTCCTGGGTCGGAATACATTCTACCTTTTCCATATAACGAAGCTAAATCATGTGGTGTTCCATAAGATTTACCTGTTTCAACTGGGTCATTTCCTTCTGCTTCTATTTGGGCAATACGGAAAGAACGCTTTGCATCTTCTCTAACTAGATCTCTAAAATCATCATATTGGTCTTCACTTAAGTGGAAGAGGTGATCATAAATATAATCAGAGGGGAATAATTTAGTTTCAGTCATTTGAGCAGCTAAATCCATTTTTTCTTTCATTAACGCTACTCTTTCTTGATCGTAAATAATAGATGGAGTAGTTAAATTTAACTCAAAATTAGCTAACTGTTCATCTCTATAACCTTGAGTATAAAGGTGAACTAAAGCAATTTTGTATAATTCTGAGATTACAATTCTTTGGATACGTTCAATTGTACGAGCAAAACGAATATCTTGGGCTGCTAATGTAGCTTTACCATCTGTGTTCTCATCATAACCCATAAACGCTTTAGGTACTTTAAGAGCAGCAAACAATTTATCTCTTAAGTACTCAACATCTTCAATACCATCCCATTGTAAACCATTAGCACTTTCTATTTTTGTACTTGAGTCGTTACCTCTTACTGGGATGTAGAAGTCCTCAAGTAAGTTTTGCATATTGTATCTTAAATTATATTCTCCTGTTTTTTCATCTACGTGAGGAGTACGCTTAAGTTTGCTTAATGTTTTTTCCATGAAGGCATCTACTTCATTAGGAGGAATAGATCCAACATTCATATAAAAAATACGTTTTTCAGGAGCACGTACAATTCTGTGAATTAACATTGCATCCTCCATTAAAACATATTGTTTAAATAATTTACGAGCTGGTTCAATGTATGATCTACCATAAGGTAAGAAATTCATATCCGTTAGTAAACGGAAGTGAGCCATTTCATAATTATCAAATATTATAGCATTGGGGTTATTTTGTTGATTAGGAACATTATAGTAACCATAATCAGAAGCTGCAATCCCATCAGGATCAAAACGATATTGAATTTCATTAGGGTTTTCTTTGTCCATACCCTCTAATCTTTCAATGTGGAATGCTGTATACGGGATAACATTATAAACACCAAATTTTTCTGCAATTTCTAGCTTTAAAAAGAAATCACCATATTTAGCTAAGTTTCTAATCCAAGGCCAAAGATTAAATTCAATATTTAAAACATCATAAAATAAATTATATAAAATTTTCTGGATGTCTTCATCTGAGGATTTAATCGATAACACCTCACCCATGTCATTTTTAAGAGTACTTTCGTCGGCAATAATGTCTAAAGCTGATGCTATAATAGCATCTGTATCCATAGCATCATATTCTGAATATAGCATGGGTCTTAAATACTGGTAATTGTATCCTGATTGTTGACCCCATAAAGATGTTGTTGAATTAGAATAAATTCTATTAAATCTGTCTACTAAAGAATTAGTTTCGATTTCTCCAGATTGTTGAACTTTATTTATATCAAAAACTTTAAGTTGATTACCACCCACATTACGAATAATTACGTCTGTAGAAAATAATCGTCTTAATCTTGAAAATAAACCTGTATCTGCCATTTTATTTATTTATAAATATTACAATAACCATTTTATGTTATGAGATTTTCCATCTATCTTCATTTCATAAGGATTTTTTACAGAATTAGATGTATATCCCCCGGTATAGCTTACTTTATGTGATTTAATTGATCCTAAGGCTGCTCTAGCCATATCTAAACTTTGTTGTTGAAATTTTAATGATGTGTCTCGTAGGAACATACCAATTCCAAATGACATAACCAAGTCATCGTTGTAGCCTGTTTGAGCTTCTGGTCTTCCATTTTTCCAAACGAATACTTTCATTTCTTCTAGTAATCGTTTTGAGCGAACTGTTACTGATCTATCACCAACAAATTCCCTAAATTTATTAATACAAAGAGGTCTTGTTCTCATTGACATAGTAAAACCAGGAACCATTTCAGAATTACCTTCAAATACTCTTAAGTAAGATTCTGCTGTTAATTGATCTGATTTTGGTGAATGATATAAATTTCTATATCCTCTTTCTAAAATTGCATCTAATGTTGCCCATCCAATATTAGCATTTTCAACTACTAACATTGCGTTATTATATTCTGTAGCTAATCCCGTAAGGAAATACCCAAATTCTTTAGGTGGCATTTGACCTTTATATTCTGCTACCTGTGTATTAGTTTGAATATCCATCACATGACATGCAGAAAAATCTTTACCATCACCTCTAGCTACATCAGCTACAACCATATACTCTCTAGAATAATCTGCTTGTTCCCAAATCCATAAGTTTTGATCTACACCTCTTCTTTCCATTGGATCCTTGATTGTAGTTTCTTTTAAGAAATCAATCCATTCAGAGTAAAATACAATATCACCTGAAGTGCTAAAGTCACAATCACATTCCTGTGCTGCTAATCTAGGATCACCTAATAAATCATCTTGAGCATCTCTCCATGATTGATTTCTTTCAGGATGGACCCACCAAGGCAATTTAATAGGTAAAAATTGATTATTTTGTGATTCAGCATTAACCCATGTTTTATGGAACCAGTTACCTGTACCATAAGGGGTACTTAATACAATAGCACCACCACCCGTAGCAAGTGTTTGTTGAGCTGAAGCCCAAATCTCACCAATATTTTCAATGAATGCCGCCTCATCGATTAGTAGAAGAGAAACGGCTTCAGATCTACCAGCATCACTTGATGCTGAGGTTGCTTTAATTATTGAACCATTATTTAATCGTAATGATAGTTTGTTATTTTCTTCAGCTGGGATTTTAAGCCATGAAGGTAAATTGTCATACATAAATTTTACCTTTGTAACCATGTTACGAGCTGTTTCTTGCTTAGTTGCAATACAGAGCACATTTTTATCCTTATGGAATAACATTAACCACAAAGAATAACCTGCGGATAAAGTTGAAATACCTAACTGTCTTGATTTTAAGATAATTGAATATGGATTATCTCTCCATAAATGTAATGTTTTTTCTTGGAATGGGTATAAACCGAATTGAATTCTACCTCTTTGTGGGTGTTGAATAAAACAGTATTTTTTCATAAAGTGAGCCGGGTCTTGGGCACACTGTAGATATTCTTGCCTTATTATTTTTTTTAAATCTTGTTCTGCCATTAGTTCTTAATCTTCCAATACATGCGGCCAGAAATAACAGGTTTAAAATCTTGATTTACTCCTATTCCTAGCCCATAAACTTGGTATTTTTTGTTTTTGTATAACAATTCACCGCCTAAGTAATTAATTTGGTCTGTTCTACCCTGTAGGCCTAAACCCCAATACAACTCTCTATTATTTAAATAAATTTCTTTTGTAATTGTAGTTATAGGAATTAAAATATTTGTTCTAATGTCTCTTGCTAAAATTGTATTTTGTGTTATTGTGTCATTTATAATAGCATAACCTACTGTATCAATTTGAAGAGTATCTGAGTAGTAATATTTTGCGTAGTAATCTTTAAGAATATTTATAGTATCAATAGGTGTTGTAAAAGTATCAATTACAGTTTCTATTTTAGTAATATACTTTGGAACATAAGTTTGTTTTATGGTTTCAATTGTATCGTACCTTACCTCAATTTTAGTTATAACCTTAGGTTCTACCGGGTTATTATCCTCACTACAAGCACGCATTAAAAGGATAATAACTACTAATACTATAATAAGTAGAGTTTGGATATTTTTAAAGAAGTCCTTCAAGCTCTTTTTTAATTTTAGTTAATTCTTTTAAACGAGATAATAATTTATCCTTTTCAGCTCCTTCTGCTTCTTTCCATTTTTTAACTACTTGCTTCATTTCTGTAGTAGTTTGTTGGAGTTTGTTAGATAAAGTAGATACTGAATCTTTTTTCTTTAAATCGGCATCTGAAGGTTCAGCATCTTCTTCTTCATTAAGATCTAAATCTTTTGTTAGTTCTTTAGTCTTTTCTAATTCTTTATTTAACTCTTTTTGAGCTTCTACATCTTCAGGAGTTGCTTCAGATAAAATTTCAATTATCTCTTCCTTAATATATTTTTGAAGTTGTGATTTTTTCATAGAAATATTTTTGTTATAAATATCATGGAAAAAGTACTTCTTTCATTTGATTAATGCGTTCTTCCGTGGTACCTGAAAGTGTATTAAGATTTTTAATTTTATGACGATACTTAGTAATCAAAAGATTAATCACATCATTAATAGTGTTTCTATACTTTTCATCAGTTTCCCTAACACCATTGTCTTCAATTTCAACTCCTTCAGGAGACACATAAAAAATATAATCATACTCATTCAACATAGTTGAAGCAAAATTACAAAACTCCTGGGCATCTAAGTAATTCATAGATTGGGAAGCTTTAGCAAACGCCATTACATCAATAATAGTACGATCTGTAATAATGTTTTCTTGCATCAACTCACTAGCACGTTCTGCTAAGAATACTGCTTGACCTTTTGTAGTTGAGTCAGTATTTAAAGGAATACCCATCTCCATTAAATATTTAGAACGTTCAGTTCTAAAATTATAATTTTTAAATTCAGGTAAATCACGCAACGCATTTACAAGCGTTGTTTTACCTACTGACATTGTTCCGCAAAGACCTATTTTCATATTAAAATGGTAAATTTTCTGGATCTAATTGTGAGGATCCTTTTCCTACTCTATAACTATCACTATCAAAATGTTGAGTTGATACTTCAAATATACAACTTCCTTCTTCAAGAGCCAACATTTGGTGGGGTTGTCCAGGCATTAAATGAATACAATCACCCTCAGTAACAACAACTTTATGATATTCAGCTGTTTCAGTATCAATGTAAGTATATTGAAATGCACCTTTAGAAATATACCAAGCTTCATCTTTAAGAAGATGGTAATGCATTGAAAATGACTTATTTCTTTTAAATACTAAAAGTTTACCACAATATTTTTCATTATTAATAATCCACAATTCATGACCCCATGCTTTTTCATGAATTTCTCCCTTATAGGGAACAGCCTCTAATGTGTGTTCTCTCATATTAAAACCTATTTGTTTTTCCTCCTGCTTGTTTATACCAAGGCAATCCTTCTCTTTCGCTCATAATTTCTCTATATTCAGCTTCTGAATATTGAATCCCTGATAGGAACCAGGATTTGCGCCAAGGAGAGTCTTTTTGATATGGAACAATAGCGGGAGCATCCCATCTATGATGTTTAAAGTGTTCTTGACCTTCCATTCTTATTAAATAATGCTTTGCACCTTGATATCTAATAACTTTTTCTTCGTATAATCTTTTTGACATAAATTTAAATTAATAGTGTTTAACAAATTCAGGATATTCATAATCAGGATCTTGATTCATATCAAGAATCCATTCTGTAGCATAAATTCCTTGTGCTCCTGAAACGGTAATACCTCGAGCACTCAAAGCATCACCTACAAAGTGTACATTATTAAAATCAGCAAGTGCTAAAGTATCATAATCTACAAGTGGTTCAGGTGAAAGATATTTCACTTCAGGAACATAAATGCCCCAGTCATCACCCAATGTAGGGAATACCTTTTTCATATCCTCAATAAAATCTTCAATATACTGGTAGTAACCCTGGAATGCATCTTTAATTTGGTCTAAGTCCTTAGTGGGCATAGCATCAATTAATTCACCTTCACTTGTCATTCCCCTTCTACGTGATGGAGAATAATATAAACCAGAATGGGCTTTACGAGCAAATCGTCCAATGCCTTTTGAACTATCAAACCATGTTTTATTTACACTAGCAACTAGATCACGTGACCATTTGAATGGTTCTTCAATACCTTGAATTTCCATCAAGATGCCAAAATTGGTCATATCGTTTCTATGCTCTTCTCCTTTCTTAGCATGTCCGTTATAGCTGACATCTCCATAAGTGTGTTCAACTGCGACATAGGCTGCATTGTTATTTGTACAGAAAGAGCGTAATGAGACGCCTTCATCCTCGAATTTGCGATATAATTTAAAATCATATGAAATATCAATTAGTTTTTGGAAGTGGTGTTGTGGTGCTTCAAATCGAACACCAATTTGTACTGGTTTTGGTTCGGTTGGGAATGAATATTCGTCTGCTAATTGTTTACCAAAGTCAATACCTGATTTACCAACTGCAAAGATTAGGCGGTCATAATTACATTCTAGGGATAATTTTGGATTCTCACACACCGCTGTTAATTCTTGAGCTTCAAAATCAATCTTAATTACTTTATGCTCCCATTCAAATTTAACGCCTTTATCAACTAGATAATCGTACCAATTTTTACCAATCTCGTGTAGATAATCTGTACCAACGTGCCATACAGGGAACAAACGTAAACCGAAATATGGTTTAATAAAATCTGGTTCTGCTTCAGGATTTGAACATTGTACTTCCTCTGGTTTAGGATGGAAACGTTTAAAGTTTTCAATTACTTGATTAAACAATTCCATTGCTTTTTCTTCACCACAATACTTAGACATATGTCCTCCAATTGCTGTGTGGTAAGTTAATTTACCATCTGACCAACCACCGGCACCTAGGAAACCTTCCATTACTTCGGCGGGCTTTCTGTTGTATGGGTCTTTGCCCATATCGATGATGGTAATATGATCACCAGGATAACCATTGTCTACAAGTTTTGTGGCGGCATTTACACCTGCTACACCTGCACCTACGATTACTATTTTTTCTGCCATTGATTTTAAATTTTAACCTATTAAATATACAAAAAAAAGCTGCGACCTCAAAATTGAGGCCACAGCTCTCCAAAAAAATTTTATTAAACGACGGGCTATGAATCCGTCTATAAATTACTGTTTATTAAGCTGTAAAAGCAGGTAGTCCATTTAATAAAAGACCATACCCAGTACATAACCAAACAGCAGCTGCTTGTTCGTCAGTATAAGTGTTGTTAATAATTCCTCCATTAAGGTTCACAAGTCTTCCTATTCCAGAATTATTATAATTAATTTCGTCTGCTAAGAAGGCACCTAAATTACCTACAGCACAGTGATAATGAACTCTACTAGCATTATTAACTGCAGCACTTTCACCTGTAATTAATTGAGCATTAATAACAACAATATAAGTATCTGAATCAACTAGAACATCTCCAGGGGCTCCTTCTGCAGTAGTTACATCCCATTTGTAACCACCTACTCCTAATTGTGCTGACCAAGCCCCAAATGAGGTATCTCCAGTAGCTGTTACATAAGCATCAACATCTACACATCCTAATTCATAAACAGGGTGTGAACCTGGCCATGATAACCCACCTCCTAAATTTTTCGCGGGGCCTGCTGTAATATTAGTTGCATAACCTGCATTACCAGGTCCAGAACCACAAAGTTCACCATTTGAAGGAACTGGGTTAGGTGCTGAAGGTAAGTTTATTACGTTAGGTGTATCTATTACTAAGTGGGTTGGGCTTGTTTGATAAGAAGTAGGTCCATTGTCCCATGAAGACCATTTATAAATTCCTACACCAGAATTTGCTCCTGTTTGTGATAAACCACTCCAAATTGAATATGCCATAATTTTATATTATTTTATTTTTGATTATAAATATATTAAGAAACAGCATCAGTGACAGCTCCCTTAAGAATAGTCGCTACTTCAGTACCCTTTACTAAAGATTTTAAACTATAAATACCTCCTTTAAGATAACCAGCATTTTTAATATATTTTACAGCATCACCTCCTGCTTGACCCGCCATCATAAAGATTAAAATAGCATAAAGTACATCTGAAATAATTCTTTTCCATTTTTCGTTTTTGGTAAATAAACCTACAACTCGTCTGATAGGGGTTTTAAATGCTTCTTCATTTTTATGGGTAAAATCATATATTTTTTTAGCTGCTTCTTCACCTTTACCCCAATTATATTTAGCAGATAATTTTTTAGCTAATTTAGAAAGCATATTAGCAACTGTATTTGATAAAAGTATCCAACCTAATATCCCTATTATGCCAGCTGCTTCATTAAGTTCTTTTTCATGTTTTTCTAACTCATCTTCTATTTCACCAGCTAAAGCATTTCCAATTTTTGCTAAATCATCTCCAAATTCATCAGTAACAGCTTCGTTGACTGTTTCTTTACCTTCTTCTAACTCATATTCATCATCATAATCTTCTTCATCATAATCATCTTCATCTTCGTATTCAGAAGAATACCAAGATTGATTAGGATCGCGTTCTGCTTCTTGAGTAAAGTCGTGGCTTGGAGATAAATTTGAATTAACAGTTAAAGCAGGAAATAATACTTTACCTTTTAAGGTTGAATCAAAAGCTTTTCTAATACCTTCGCTTCTATCACCTATACCACCATTCATTTTATCTAATAATTCGTAGTAATCCATACCCCCGAACTCACCATATCCTTCATAGTTGTCTTCTTTCCAAGAATTACCTTGATTATCGTGCATATAAACGGTAATCGTGTTTTCTCTTTCAGAGCCAATTTGTTGGTCTGTGTCTTGTGTGAACCAAGAAAATTGCCCCTCAGTAAGAAGAGGATTATTTTTTAAATATTTTCTTAAATCAAAATTATCCATTTTTATATATTTTAATTTTTAACTTACCTTGACCCTTAATAATTCTGTGCCATTCATGGCGAGGAATAAATATTGAAAAATCAGTTTTGATTTCAAGGGGTAATTCATCTTCAAATTGAAATTTCCACCCTTCACCACATTCTAAAATTTCAATAGTTCTATCTTCACCATCTCTATGCCATAACAACTCAGTAGGATCAATATTTTGAGAAAATTCTCGAATAGTGTATTCCTCTGTAGTTTCTAGATCTACATAAGGACGATCACCAGAATCCACTAAAGCTTGATTTGAGTCCGAGTAATTTTGCATAGCGAGGTAATCTACAAGACCAATATGATGCCTTTGTTTTGTCATTCCTGGTTGAACATTTATGTCTTTTAGCAAAAGCCGATCTTGCTTTAGAATCATTAATTTTAGCTCTTAAACCACCTGAACCAAAACGTACTGTTTTAATGTTTTTAGTTTTTGGATCGCGAACATATACTTTGTATGCTTTACCGCCCGATGAATCACGCATTGGTTTTCCAATTGGTGGGTCTTTTTTCTTCTTATCAGCTTCATTTAAATCAAGATATTCATCTTCCATGATAAAATCTAAAGGAACGCGAGTACCATCTTCTAAAGTACCAAAATGACCTAAATCGGTTTCATTCAAAATAGCTAAATCATCCTCGTTTGTGATTTCTAAAATATTACGAGAATATAAAGAACGAGCTTCAGCCCATAAGTTAAAATAATTTTGTGAGCCAGCACGGTAAACATGCTCAGTAAGTGGTTTATTATGCGTCATATGGTATTTTAACCCCTCAGACAATATCTCACGTGATGCTAAACTTTCGTTTAACATTAACGATTTTTTTGTTTCACAAGTATTACATCCGCAGCTACACATGATTATATTTTTTTAATTTTTTGTACTTCTAATGTTCCCTGAGTGTTACCATTATTTCGGGCATTTATAGATACTGAATAAGGTTGTCCTCCTTTTTCAATTTTAAAATCTATTTTTAAACCTCCAAATGTAGGTGAATCTGTTATTACAATAGGTTCATAATCACCCTCTACATTATATAAAACAACATTTTGACCTCTTGGGAATTTATCTACCTTACCAGGAGCGCCTGATTTTTGCCCTGTTACTTTAAAGAATGTTGGGTTAACACCTGAGAGGGATAGAGCAAATCCTACTAGAGCAACGATAGCATCATCAGCTTCATCAACACCAAACTGTCTAATTAAAAATTCAACTGATTTTAAAGCTGCATATTTGCCTCTTAAGAATCGAATGTCATCTTTTAAACCAGAAGCATCTAAATCATACTGGAGGTTATTATTTCCACCAGCATATTTTTCAATGTTTTGTCTTAAACGATTAATTCCCGTTTTAAATTTAGCTTCATCAAATCCAATTTCATCTTTAGTTAGATTATAATCTTCTTTAGCATTAGCAAATTTATCTAATAAAGCTTTAGCTTTACCACCTTGGGCTTCAGCTTGTTTTAATGATACAGCTGTAAGTGGTTTATCATTTCCACCCCATTCATCATTAAATAAATCATTGATAATTTCAATATTATCGTCTCCTGAAACATCTACACTTTTTAACTGAACATATAAGTCTCCAGGACACCATTTATCAGCTGGGAGTCCTGTCAATGATTGGGCTTTGCTTCTAATTTCATCAAATAACCCTGTGCGGATTAATTTTTGACCAGGATATGCTTCTTTAATAGCTAAGGCTGAAGATAAAGGTTGATTGATAAAATTAACATTAGCTGCCTTATTATCATCTGCTGTTGCAGCTAAGTAATCTACTACTTTTTGGGAAGCTGCGCTACTTTCTCCAGGAATACCTTTTTCAGCAATTTCAATAAGTGAATTTACTCTTTCTTCATAATTGCCTTTGTCGAAAGGTGAATCAATATTTACAGCATAAAATAAAGACACTAATGCTTCTTTAACATCAGTATCCCCCATAGTAGCATCCGAAGCTCCCTTAACAATTAATTTATATGTTTTACCATTGAAATTTACAGTAGCACTACCTAAAGAAGATCCAGTTGCTAACTTTTTATAATCTGAAAGTGATTCTTCTTTGTCTACTAGTGCTTCAATTTCATCGTAAACACTTTTTCTCATTTCATCAGATTGAGCTCCTCTGTTAGGAATGTCGGAAAATACTAATTTGATTGTATCTCTACCTAATGATTCAAAATCACCATAATCTGTGATGTTAGTCTTAATAAGAGAAATTAAGTCTTGGTTTTCCAAGATAAGGTTAAATCCTAATTCTTTTATAAGAGATTCTAAAATTTGAATATCCTGCTTGTTATTTAAGTCAGGATATCCTTTAGGAAACTTATAGGCAATTTTATTTAAATATTTTGTTATAGGATCCATTATATTTCTACATCAGTTGTATCGTCGACATTAATATCAAGTTCTTCACCACCTCCGGCGTTACTACTAGATTCAGTACTTGATCCTTCGCCATCGGTTGTGGCAGATGATTTAGGACCATATCTTAAAATTCTAGCAATAGCTTCACAAGCTCTTTCTTCTTCTGGGAGGTTTAAAAGATAATATTTTTTGCCCTCTATCTGTGCGATCCAACTGGTTTTAGAATATATAAGATAGAATTCTTGATCGTTTTTTAGATTAATTCTAAAAGTTGTTGGTTTTGGAGCTACCCAATCTATTGACGCCAAAAAATTATCAAATTCATGGGTTAATAAGTCTATAATAACTGCCTTTAATTCTGGGAATTTAGTTAATTCATCATATTCCACAGCAGCAGCTTCAGCTTGCTTTTTATTCCCAACAACAGTTGGGACAAGTAATCTAATCTTTTCCCTTAATTCTGCTGCTGTCATGATTATTTTTGTTTAGCTGTTGGACCTGAACCTCCACCTTTAGCTTTGTATGATGCAACAGCACCCGCAATAGCTTTAGCAGCTTTTTCTGATTTACCTTGTTTTTTGATTTTATTAACTAAAGAATCATAATCTTCTTTTACTTCATCTTTAGCATCCATTTTTTTATCCCAATATCCTTTAGGTAAACCCTCTTTTACAGTAATTTCTTCTTTAACTTTTTTAATTAAAGATTCAAAAGCGCCTGATGCTGATTCCCTTTCTATGGCTTCGTCACCTAACTCATTAGGAGTAGCTAATGATGCTTGAAACCCTGTATCTTCTTTAATATCATCAATTACATCTTCTTCTTGAGCAACATTTATCATAGCATCGATTTGGGGTTCTTTTAACTCAAAATCTAAATAGTGTTTAGCTGAGACTAAAGCATCTTTTGAATTGATAATTTTAGCTTGCCACCAAGAAGGCAAATCAACTTCACCCATACCTTCAAACCCATCTAAGATTTGATACAATTCCATAGCATATTTTCCAATACGATATAAATCAGCTTTCAACATATGTGGTTCATTGTCTTCATGGCCTAAGTCTAAATCTTCATTTACTTCCTCATCTATAGGAGCCATCATCTTTCTCATATTAGCCATAAACTCAGGGAACATTCTATTAGCATACATTTGGGCCGCGTGCATTACTAAACCTTCTCTGTCAGTTTCATACTCTTCCCAATCGTCCCAATAAAAATCAACTGCATCTTCTGCAGCATCCATAACTTGGGATAAACCAGGGAATTCTTCAGGATTACCTAAAGTTTTATGGATTGATTGGTTCATAGCGTATTGATCTGAACTGCCCCAATCTTCTTTTAAATTTTTCTTAATAGCTGCGTCGCGTGCAGCTAAATAATCTTGTGAATCTACATCCCCATCTCCGTCTAGATCTTTACCTTTTTTTTCGGATACGGGGCTCATTAAGGCTGCTTTGATTAATTCTGTTAGTTTAGGATCTTTCATTTCTTCTGTTTGTTTTTTAGCCATATTTGTAGCGCGACCATACATTACTTTTTCAGCATCCTTACCATATTTTTTAACAAGGTCACGTTTGTTACCTTTCATATTCATAATAATTTCCTCCCTTTTTTTAAGTTCAGAATTGGTAAGTTTGCGTTCGTTGAGCATGTTTTATTTTTTTAACCTTCCCAAGGAATTATTTCTGCTTTTCCATCTAATGAAACTTTAGCTACTGGGTGTTTGCTACCTTCAGGGCCTGCTGCAACATTAAAAACTAAATAACTATTATCTCCAGGTCTAATTAAAAATGAACCCCCAGCATAATCACCAAGGTAGTTACCGATACTAAATCCATTTTTATCTTTCCAATCATCACCTGGGGTATTAGGACCTTCTTCTACATCAAGATCAAATGACATTTCGTCTGTATCATCCATACGAACTTTATAATGTAAATCTAGTTCTGTATCAGTGGATGTAAAGTAATCAGCTATAGTTTGAGCTATATCTCTAACTTGATCATTGCTAAGTACTTCTAAATCAGTTTTATAATATTCTGACCAGCTTTTAGATTCACCCAGAGTATCGAACTCAGCAAATTGATCTAATGTAGCTTGAACTGCTTTATGGAATTTATTAATATACATTTTAGCCCCACCTCTATCACCAGCTTTGATAGCATCAATAGCATCGTATAAAGGAGCTGCTTCTCTATGATAATTTACATCAGTAAAATCTTCTGCTACTTTTTCTAAATCTTCGATTGAATCATCAGCAGTTAAAGTTAAACCATGAGCTAACATATCATCGTAGTTAAAGTCAGAAGTCCAGCCTGATCCAGGAGTATATCCCTCTGTAAGAGGGTTATTAACTAAATATTTTCTTAAATCGAAGTTATCCATTTTATTTTTTCAGTAGTTATTTTTTATCTTCAGCAACTGATGCTTTACGATATTCACTAATGAGTTTTTTAATTTCGCCTAAAGCTTTACGGGCACGGCCGTGAGCAGCTTTAGATTTACCTTCATGCTCATTTGAAAAGTTCTCGTAAAGAGAATCTAATTGCTCTTTTATTTCTTGTGTAGTCATAATTTAAAAATTTTATTTGTTAAAAAACTTACTTAATTAAACCTGCTAATTTTTTGAATCTTTGTACTTCTTCATTCAAAGCATATCCAATTTCAGCATCTTCAGCAGGATTGTCTTTAGTTACATTAATGTTTGAATCAGAATCAATTTCATCACCCCCAGAGCCAACAAATCTTTCAGGATCACCATCTTCATTTTCAGCAACAGCTACAACGTGTTTTCTAGTAAAATAAGTAATAGTGTTACCGATTTGAGCAAGTAATTTTTCATCACCTAATTTTTCTGCTTCAGCTTGTGCTTTAGTTAAAAGGCCTTGAACAGCTTCAACATCTTCACTTTCACCTGAAACTGATGCTTTTACTTCAATGTCTGCTTCTGTTGATTTATCATCTACTTTAACATCTTTTTCTACATCAACGTCAACATTTTCTTCGTCAGTTACATCAACATTTTCTTCGTCAGTTACATCAACGTCTTCTGCTTCTTGAACATCGTTGTATTTTTCTTGAAGGTCATCAACTTCAGCCAAAAAAGCTGATTTGATAATCTCTTTTAATTCCGATTTTTTCATTTTATTTTATTTAATGGGTTTTAATTATAAATATATTAAGATTTTTTCTGATACGTTCCTTTTCGATATTTTGCGGGTTTTGTGTTGGAAACAAATTGTTTACCTTTAGCTCCTGCTGATTTTTTCTTACGAGCTGTAGATGCTCTTTCGGCTTTTGTTAAAGATTGAGCTTTTTTTCTAGGAAGACAACGAGATGGGTTATCTTTATTTTTCATAGTACCACAAGGACCAGTAATATTGCCTTGAGTATCAATACGCACCCAGTCTTCTTTTTTAAACCAGTCACGCAATGATTCAGCAATTATTTCTTGTAGTCTTTCGTTTGTCATTATCCCTTCATTTGACCTTTACATACTCTAACAGCACGACCTGAGAGGTAAGCAGATGACTTTTCACCAGCTGCCATTCTTTTCTTGATATATGCTTTACCTTTTTCACAAAGTTCCTCATTTAATTGTTGTCCTAATTTAATGGTTTCAACAATTTCACGGATTGTTTCTTCTAAACCACGTTCACGACGTAAAGTTTCTTCATCGTGTTCTATTTGTTTACGAGTTTCTTCTTCCATAAACACACGTTTAAAATCAGCAAAGCTATTTACTGGTTCGTAATATAATTCAACTGTTTCGTCATCACAATCGATACGAATATCTCCTGTTTGGAAACCTAAATCTAAAATAAGAGTGTTATAGTATTTTCCAATAGCAGTTCCACCAGTAATACGAGCGCCTACTTTTTCAGCCCAACCTGCTACAGTATTTACTAAACGTGAAACACCTTTTCTTTTAGCAAATTCTTTGATGTTTTGAGGAACGTAAGCTTCGGTTAATTGGTTAGCTTCTTTTAAGAAGCCCATTTTTATAGCATATTTGTAGCGAAGTTGATCATCAGCGTAAGGATCGTTTCCAAATGTATATGCATTATCACCTCTTACAGCATAATCAAGTTCAACGTGTTGGTCAGAAGATAA
>Ga0099848_1000346_pt1 | contig 21284 bp, 15 predicted proteins | sample CB_VirMetaG_3_FD_78179 | JGI IMG/M metagenome (GOLD analysis project Ga0099848, IMG submission 78179) | Freshwater to marine saline gradient viral communities from Chesapeake Bay - CB_1508_1S Viral MetaG | ecosystem: Environmental > Aquatic > Marine > Coastal | place: USA: Chesapeake Bay...
CAAAGCGCTATTTCTTCTGTTTGCAACGGTTCCCGCTGGAATCCATCTTCTTACTGTACCAGCCGCTCGAATATAGGCTGAGGGTCCGGCGTTACCATTAACAGATTGATTTATCTTTCCTAAGAATATTTGTCGTACGGCTGCACATGTAACACCCTGAGATGCTACTAGACCCATGAAATTATCATAGTTATTGATGTCGTCATTATTTAAACCTTTGGTTGTTCTATAATTTACACCGCTTCGATAACCTTGACTGAAAACTATCTTCTGAAGATGTCGGTCTAATTTAGGTGTTGGAGCAAAATTCACAGTTGCATCATACCCACCATCTTGAGCAAGTGATGTTGGCAGATAATAAGCTCCAGAACCTTGTCCAACGATCAGAGACGCATCTGAGGCTTCCATAGTTGCTGATGAGAAGTTACTCAGAACCATAACACTATCGAAATTGGTATTGTGCTCAGTTGCAAACAGTGGTGCCCAGTAACTTATTGTTGCTCTTCCCGATTCATTAGCTCTATATGGAATATTTACTTGAACATAATCGCTCTTCAAATCTACCAGAGGTAGATTGTTATATGCAAACGAACCAGTCGCGCCTAAAATGGCAGCAGTGTTGTCAAATGGGTATGACAGGAATCTGTTGCTTGAATAGAAAACGGCTTCGTCATTAACAGGAAGAGCGGGAGTTTCTGCAATCATAGAATTGCCGACGATTGCATTTAGGTTAACACCCTCAAGAGAATCATCGGTTCTTGCTCTATCAGTTTCGATGTTTGTTGGAGATTGCGTCTCAAACTCATAACCATAAACATAAGCCTTTCCGGGAGAAACCGAAAGAGCTAGTTTATCTGATGTACCACCTTGTTCCAGTGAATAAACTCCTTCTGGGTCTGGAAGGAAAGTCACATTTGTAATCGTTCCAGTTGCTACTGGGTTTGCACCATCCTCTGTTAGTGTTTCATTGACGAAGAACCTTCCACTCTCCATGTCAACAATAAGTCTTTGTGCAGTAGCCCCGATATAGTTGGTACGATCCAATACATCTAAAACTTCGGCAGTAGATCCACCAACATATACATTGTCGCCTTGTTGGAATACTTCAGTTGATGAAGAGAGCGTCACGTCTACTTGATATTTGTCAACTCGTAAGTGGTTTAGAACACTCACATTGAAAGGATCAACTGTATAGTTTCCAGACTCATCATATGTTCTTCGTGCAAGAGTATCCTCTAGTCCTGAAAGTTCCGTTCGATTGTATCTTCGAGTAATCGAACCATTTTCAACACGAAGAACATCAACAAAATCTTCATCAATGAAATCTGTTGGTGTGTTGCTTGTGATTGATAATTCTTTTGAAGAAAATACGGGATCTACTTGATAACGATCTGCACCGGGAGCTGAATAATTGTAAGATCCTCTTGCTGGATCTACCAATGTTGGATCATCAAAAGCATCAACTATTTTCTTGTTAATCTGAATACCAACTCTGTTTGTTGGGTATTGATAAAGTCTGACTCCGGCCGGAGCACCAGATGCAAATCCTGTTTCGAGACTGCTTGGTTTTTCGATTTCATTTTCTTCTGAAAGTTTATAGGGAACAGTAGTTTGACTGTTCACATAAACGAAAAACCCATCAACATAAAAAATACCATCGTCAATCGAACACGCAAGTGCGTCACCAGTCGCAGCAATATTATCAGATTCGTTAAGTTTTACTTCAAAAGAAATTCCTTGATTGGAACTGTATACTTCATCACCAACCGTAAAGAAATCATCTCCCGTTCCACCTCCACTTAAGTATTGAAGGAACAGAACAGGGTAAGTGTCAGAACCAGACGTTAATCCTGTTTCGGTTTCTACAACCTTAGCTTTAAGATTTGCCTTATCCCCAGTACCAGTAACCACATCTCCAACAATTGCGGCTACGTTTGAATCACTTAGGCTTTGAGCACGAACAAATGATATATTTTTCTCAGTAAGACCAGATCCATAGACAGGAGTTCCGTTCTTGAAAATATAATCGCCGAATCTTTCGATTTGTGTTTGAATATTTGTTTGTAGTTGAGTGAGTTCTCTTGCTTGAACTGCAAACCCAGGCTTAAAGAGAATCTTTAAGTAGTTTTTTGTACCATCAAAGTCATCGTAGTATGGATCACCTGATGTTAGATCCGGGTCATATGAAGGCATGTTTTCTTTGCTCCCTAGAATTCAACGATGAGTTTGATTTCCTCATCTTGATCTGTATTTCTTTGTACTGGTCTTACATTCTCTATGTATAACACTTGTCCCGTATAAGGTAAGAATTCCGAATCAATAGTCGAAATGTATTCTGCGGTATAACCATTAAAACTGAGAACGTTCCCCGCAGTTAAAGAACCGTTTGTGTTTGTGAGATAAAAATCAACCGTACTTCCATTGGGGCCTGATGTAACACCTTCAGTATAATTTAGACCGACAATGGACCCAGAAAAGTTGAAAGTAGTTGTTGATATGTTTTGGTCAAGATATTCTTGTTTGATTTGAAAATCTGAATCGGTAAAAAATCCTGTGACCTTTGTGGTGAGTCTATGTGTTTCATCTTCCATGGCTGGTACTTTTGTGATTTTTGTAATTGTTCCGACTGGAGACGGAGAAAGAGAAACCTCACCAGACGGATTTAATGATTTGAATCCAAATACCTGTTCCCCATCCAGTTGCTCTCCAACAGAAACTCTTGGTTCTTCAAAACCGCCGACAATATTATCAAGAACAAGAGTTCCTCGTTCTCCGTCCGAATCGGATCTCCAAGAAACAACCTTTCCTGTTGACCCAGAATTCATACCATATACAACAGAACCAACGGGATATGAAAGATTTGTAAAACTCTTCGAATGAGTTACTGTATTAATGAACCCGCCATAATCTGTCCCATCTCCACCGCCGGTGTACCCTGTTCCAGTCGTGAGTCCATAAAAGATTCTACCAGATGAAACTGTATCTGGAACTTCATCTGGATCTACACTTGCTCTGAATTTTCCATTGTCTACGGAAACTGTCAAAACTCCTGCAACTCCATAATTCCATTCTAAAACTGTTCCTCTTGCTTGGTTTAAACTATATTCACCTTGATGGACTTTTTGCCCTATAGAAAAGGCATTTTCGTCGTGTGATGATAAATTTGCGAATCGTATAGTTGCAGTGTTATTATCGTTTCTTAGGTCTAGTACAGAATAATTTGAAGTCTTCACACCAGCGACTGAGCCTTGTTGTATTCCAGAAGTCCATCCAGAATTTTGAGGATTTCTGAGTAAAGAGAACTGTCTAAAATCATTTTGAATGTCAAATGCACCACCCTCAGAACCTTTCAGAAACACACGAACCATTACTTTGTTTGCACCCAATTCTTGAATTGCATTTGATCCATGACCGCCAAGAGGACTTGCAAATGCTTCCGCTGAAAAACCTGCACCTTGACCAACACCATTTGGTTCTGGTGAAACTTTAACCGATGGTTGATATACGTTGGAACTCGGATCGAGAACTCGAACCCTCGTAATTACTTTGGAATCTTGAATGAATAATTCATCATCAACTAAAATACCGGGTTCCGTCGTAGCTCCGAGATTATCGAAAACTGGATAAGCAACCACATCCGATTCTAGAGTGGAACCAATACCATTTGTCACATAGACATAAGGAACAATGTTATAAAAACCAGTTGTTGAAGAAGGATCAACATCGAAACGTGTAGTGTAAATTCTGTCTCCACTATTCCCTAATATTTTTTTATAGAAATTTATTTGAGTGAATTCTGTTCCCGGTAATGCAACAGATGTACCCATGTCAAGGTCAGTAAGAGCCCAGTTCTTGTAAACGTCTCTCGAAAATTTATTCATTCCAGTAACTGAAAATTCAGCAACGTCATATGTGTTGTCTTCTAAAACTGAATAGTATTGAGCATTATTGTTTATGTTAGAAACTCTATGGGTAGTAAAAAAAGTTTCTTCTAATAATCCACTTTTTAGGATTCTTGCATCACTCCAATAACTTCCAGTTTGGGTCACTCGAATATTAAAAATTCCGCCTGCTTTTGCGTTTTCCTGAACCTCTCTTTGTAAATATTCAATCGTTCCAATTTTTGTAGTAGAACCAGCGAGAGAAACGGGTATATAATTCTCGGTCACAAAATCAAAATCATCTTCCGAGAGTTGATACATGAATTGCCAGACATACCCGTCATCACCCGCTGTTTGTAGATCTGAATATGTGTGTGTTGGTTCTACTGTGGATTCAGCTCCGCCGTTATTGTCTAAACACTTATAAACTTTAGATTCTGAAGTGAGAATGTAAAATGGATTTGATTCATATGTGGCCGATCTAAACATTTCATCAACATCGGAAAACTGAGAATATACGGTTCCACTTGTCCAATCATGTCTATCAGTTACCAATCGAATATCAGTAACATCAATTCGTTTTGCAGCGATAGCATCTCGCCACACTCCGATTTGATCCGAAACAGAATCAACAACCGAAGGTGGTGTGTCCTCAATTGGCCACTCCTGTGGTCTTGAAATCATGAGAAAATAAGAATTTTGATTCCTCGAAATATCTTCTAAGAATGCTTCAGCGGCCGATATATTAAAAGAAAACTGTAGATTGGTCATTTATAACTTTCCTGTTTTTTTATTTATCCAAATAAATTTGACAGTCCTTGTACATTACTTTCAGAACTTTGATCTGGTGGAGAACTTAGACTGTATGACGTTCTTATGAAATTATTTAATGGGATCGCACCCCAACTAATTCCAGATGTTATACTTTGGTGCCATGTATTTGGATGTGGGTGAACAATCCAAAAGTCAACACCATCAGAAGGCCATCCAGGCAAAGTTGTCCCAGTGTATTCCAATGAGCCACCAACCAACTTCCTCGCAAAGAATTCCTGCGTAGCACCAATTCCGCCGAATCTATTAAAGTTCTGAACATCCCAACCACCAGAAATGCCTTCACCGAGAACGGTTCTTTCGATGTCATCTTCGACTATTGTATATCCCGTTGCACCATCATAACCATATGGAAAATAATCAATATAAAGATTTGATTCGTTTCCATCTAATCCTTCGGTAGAAATACCTCTGAGATCAAATTCAGAAGACAAAACACCAAATATTCCAATCTCAGTAGTAGCCCCATCGGCGATTGTAGCAATCGTGTATGGGAAATAATTCGCAAAAAACGGTTCTTCTAAATTGCGAAGAGCATATCCATCCGCAGCTGCGTTTAATTTTTCTTGTCGGTATACAAAATAATCACCAAGAACAAGTTTACCTGCCGGGTGAACTAAATCCTTTATGGTATTTTTGTATTCGCTTAAATTTGCTTCGGTTCGTATGACGTAAGAATGATTCTGGTATCTATAATTATCTTGAAGTTTTTCTGTTGATGAAAGTTGACCATTATTGTTTTGATACACACCAGGCCTTTTCACCGAAGAAGAAGTTTGGATTTCAAACCCACTTGCTCCAGTTCCTGTTTCACTTGTGACGCCGACACTGCCTAAGAAAAATCCATTGATTTTAAAATAATTCAAGCCTGGATCGTCTATACGAATTGATCGAATTTTTCCATTCTTATCAACTGTTTGCACACTCGCTTTAGCTCCAACGCCACCGACGGCGGTGTTGATTGTGACAGGATCATCTGGTTTGTAATCTGAACCACCGTTTTCGACTGTAATAGAAGAAACCATACTAATCAAATTAATAGAAACAGATTCACCTTCGGGTGTAGTCGTGCGAATGGTTCCCGGATATGGGACTGATCCGATTAATTGATCTATGTCAAATTCTACTAATTTTTTACCGTTTCTTGAAAACTGTTTGATGTCTGCGATTCTACCAGAAGCAACTCTTTCACCGAAAATGTTATGAAAAGTTACTCGAAGGTTTCTGAGCTTTGCATTTCTTGTACTGTTTCCGTCTAAACAACGAACAACAGTCGGCTGATACCATCTTCCCCCAGAGGCAACAAAAATATCTTCTGATGGAACATAAATCTCCGAATAAACATCAAAGAGAAGTCTTATAACATAACGAATGGAATCTTCAGTTCCTTTTGCCTTGTATAGATCTCTTGATTTTTTTAATACCTTTTTGATATCAAGAACATCACCTTTTGCTGATTTATATCTATCTGGAAATTTTGGAAAAATATAAGTTTTAAAATAATCAACAAATTCATCGACTGTTTGGTCGATGTCGATCATTCCATTTAAACTAAGAGGAGCAAAATAAGGATTTTCGTTTGACTCTAACCACTTATAATATTCTTCAACAAATGTTACAAATTTAGGATAACTCGAAGATACAAAATCTGGAAGTGTTTCCGATACTAAGTTTGATAATTTGTTTCTTTTGTAGTTAGTCATGGTTTAGTTCATGATGGGGTGTCGTTTGAAAGTTTCATGTTGATATTGACCGAGGTTGGGTCAGTTTCGTCTATTACCAAAATTCTATTTCGAGACACTTCAACGTCTGTGTTTTTAGAAGAAGCATAAACTCTAATGAAAGAATCGTTCGGAATTCCTTGAACGTTTAATTGTTTCAGTACCATTTTTCCTGTGTCATAATTTATAGTTCCAGCATTCGAATTTGAGATTACCTGATCCCCTCTTCCGTTGATATAATACAGTTGAACAACACCATTACCGTTATCTTTGATATAGGTTCTTTGTCCATTTGTTGTAAATACATTACTTTGAACACTTGTACCAGAAATGTTCTTTTTGATTCCGCCTGGGAAAGTCAAATCATAATCCTTTTTTATATTCAAGAAAGATGAGGGATCAATTCTTTTTTCTAGTCCAACGCTCAAGTTTACAGAAACAATAGAAGGTTCAGAATCAACCACATTTCTGATAACAGTAGAACCTCTAAAGTTTTCGCCAAAATCTTCAAGTTGATCGTCTGTATATGTTTGTACAGTATCGCGAATTATAGATTTAACAGCTTCTGACGATAGAGCAGTAAACTCAGAATTATAGAGAACATCCATATTCAATCTGATATATGTGTAATCTACAGGTACAAATTCTGGTATGATACCCACTATATTTTTCTTGCGAATGATGTTCCGAACAATTCCTTCCTTCTCCTGATCGGATAGAGGAACAGAACTTTTTGTGTTCGCGACGATGAATACCTTTCCATACTGTGGTGGTTCTTCATCTTCACCACCATATACCAAAAGTGATTTAATCTGTGGAAACTGCCGAAGAATTTCTGTTTTATAATCTTGAGGTGTGACCAGTCGATTTTGTGATTGGAAGTATTTAGGCCCTACCTTTTTAGCGAAAGCAGAAGTTTCTTTTGCGGCACCACCTGTTGACTTCTCGATCACGACTACCTCATATCCGACTCCAGCTGAGCTAAAGGAAAATGTTCTGTTTCCAGAAACGTCATTCTTTCCGATTTCATTGGCATTTTCACCACTGCTAGAAAGAACTTCAATCGAAATGACATCCCCCTTGTTTGGTTTCTTTCCGAATACATTATCACCAAATTCAATTTCGTAAAGACCACCAAGTCCTCTTTGGATAAAATAAACCTCACTTGAATCATCAAGTGTTAATTGCGAGTCAGCTCTTTTCCATTCATTTGATACTGTATTATTTTCTTCTTCGGAATCTTTTACAAAAACTCTTAAGTATCTGTTATCTGTTGTAGTGTCTTGTATCACATATGAATCTTGCAGAGATTCGTCGAAAATATAATCTAACGTCGAAAATGTACCCTCCACAATTTCAAAATCATCAGTAACCCATTCGGTTGGATCTCCATTTGCATCAAAAGAACATGGAGTAAACTGAACAGCTTTCGGATTGGTAAAATTATAAGTCGTCGAATTTACCACCGTGGAGAATATACTTTTCTCTGGAAGAATACCATTGTTGATTGGTGTGTCGTTGTCTCCACCAACTGTATTCCGAAAATAAACTCGAACTTTAGACTTAGCAGAGAGTCTTGATTGTGGTAGGTAATTCAAAAGTTTCAGAAGAGAGAATATGGAATCTGGTCGAGTAGCACTGTCTATAAAAGATTCCGAAATAACCATGTTGTTATAAAAGGCTTGATAATGTGTATTGTACGCAAGAAGATCCAATAGGATATTTAATCCAGAGCCTTCGAAGTTATAATCACTGAAGACTTCCTGAGAAGAAAGATATTGTTTTAGATTGTTTTTGATTCCATCAAAATCTAAATTATCAATTGGAAGTGATGTGTTTTTCGACATTATCGTATTCTCTCGATTGAAGTTGTAATTTGATCTACAATGGAACTAGAACCAACTGAAAAATAGATGGATATATTAATACTGTTTTCATTTGGTTTCGAAACAACCTTGACATCTCTCAAAATTACTCTAGGTTCATATCTAGTAATCAAGGTTTGCATTCTTTCCTTAATATCCACTTCTATGAAGGGCCCTTCCGATTCAAAAAGAAGATTTCGAATATTACCAGCTATTTCTGGATGAAATGGTTTTTCATATGAATTCAGAAATACTAAATTGCGAAGTGAACGCTTTATCGCTTCAATATTAGTAATTTTTGAAATGTCCCCCGATATGGGGTTTGCTGAAAAATTCAAATCTAGATCTGTTGTCTGTAGTCTGTTGGCCATTATTTCTCCCCTTTATGTATGACTATAACAAACCACCAAAACTTGGAATTTCTGGAAGAGATGCCGGATTGGTAATTGATTCGACCACAGCGCATGGGTCGCACAGATTCAACACATCGTCTATAAACTTGAATAACTCCCCAACGGCAGTATTTACTATTTGTTGAATAGTTGTCACAATTACATTCATTTTCGTCAAAGCGGTACTGGTTAAAGTTGTACTCGCCAACAATTGTTCTCTGAAGGGAGCAGCAATTGTATCTAGAGCTGAACTAAAATCCTGATCCGCAAATGTTTTGCTTACGCAATTTAAAATACGAGTAATACATCTACCCAAAAATCCAGTAGCGAGACTTGCTAAATCAAAAAAAGCATATCTGAAAGTGTCGAGTTCAGTTAAAAACAATTGAAAACCATTTATCACATTTTGAACCGTAGCAAATGGATTTAAGAATTCAAGACCGCATATATCATCTTTAACCAATGTGAAGTTGCATGTTGGGATGCCTGGGAAAGGTGGAATATTGAAATCGCCAGGAAAATCACAAAACTGGCAACCAGTGACAAATCTACACGATCCTATTTTCAATTTGGTAGACCCAGTTATTGGGTTTATCCAGTCCAATGAAGCGGGAGGAATCAATTTGTTACCAAATAGGTTTTCACACCCACTGTTAATATCAGTTCTTGATCTTGTCTGTGCTTGTTCTGAAATTTGTTTTTGTATTTCATCGTTTATTTCTTTTTCTCTGTCCGCCATCTGTGTGATGATGTTGGATAAAGAATCTTCTAAGTCTTGAAATATAACACCAATTTCATTATTCAAAGCTTGGCTTTGTTCATCTGTTACATAGATGCCGGGTTGAACCCTACCAAACCGAACACTAATATCTTTTACTGCATTTGAAACAAATCGAATAGCTGATTGGGGTTTTTCTATTTTGTTTATGTCCAAAGAGTTGATGCCAGATGCTGTTGGAGCAACTGATATTTGCTCTGCGGTATTAAGGTCAAGTGGTTCTCCGCCACAACCCAAATCTATTGTTCTGTCTGGTATTTCGTTTTGGCAATCTTTACAAGTCATAATTTATCCTAATTAATGCTAGTTGGTTTTCCAGTGATACTTGTTAGACTGGTGGAAGATATATTTGTAGAATTTGCTTGAGTATCCAAAATCGAATTAGCATTTATACTCGTTACATCTGAATTGATGCGTGTAGTGCTACCATCCAGATACAAAGATCCCTTTGATTCAATCCATGCTAAGTTGTCAGATAAAACACCAAAATAATTTCCTACGGTTTGAAAGTTTGGAGTTTTTATGTAGGTACTGGATCCAATTGATCCTACTAAATTCAAAGATCTTACAGAGATATCTTGATTGCTTTCAATGTTCATATTTAAATTTGAGATGATGTGAGTAGTTAGTCCACTGTTAATCGTAGTAGAACCTACGGTGCTTTTCATTAACATCTTCTGCTGTGCGATAAGATTCACATTCCCCTCACTCGATGTGACGGTAACATCACCTCTAATACCAGCAACTCGAATATTATTCGTCCCGACCATACTAATAGATCCGCCAGATTGAACCATCACATTACCACCCTTACTTCCAAATCCAACCGAACCCTTTGGATTTGGAAGTGCGTTAATATAAATGTTTCCACCTATTGATTGAAGGTTAATTCCCTTTGGGCTGTCTAGGACGATTTCACCTTCCGTGTATTTCTTTTCGGTTCCTAAAACTCTGACTAATGAATTGTAACACTCTTGCGTGTCATCTCCCTTTATCTTACAGGCCTTGCTTCCTTCTACTGTTATAGTTTGATCGCCGTTAATGTGGAGGTGATGGTTTCCACCGACGTTTTCCGTCAGAGTCCCGTTTATTTGTCTTTCTACATTCCCCTCGACAAATTCATAAACATCGCCTTCTATTCTCACATAAAGATTTCCACCGTGAGAAGTTCCCTCGTCGTCGAGTTCGATCTTCTTGATATTGACATAGTTATCGCCGAGAGTAAATTCATAATTATCTCGAACTACTTTTTGAACTCTGGTTCCCTTTGGATATATCTCAGTGAAGGTTCCCGATGAATGATATTCGTGAATTCTTTCTTTTCCTGGCGTATCATCCATTTCATATATGTGACCAGATTCTGTTACCGTCACATGATTGTATGGATATTTTGAATCAAATTTAGTTTCTGGTTCACTGAAGAATCCGTGATTATTTGCAACGGGTACATCTTTTACTCGATTGTCGATTTTATCTTGAACCACTTTTGGAAATTTATCTTCTTTTTGTTCGTTGCCTTGCCAATCTGTCCATCTGTACCTTGCTAATTGAGAAACATCGCTTTCGTTGATACCGTGTCTTTCGGTGTTCTTTGGGTACTTCTCGCCTGGGTCTTGGAATCCAGATTCTTCTGTACTACTCACGTCGGGCGCAGATTGTGGAATGCCTGGTATTGTTCCCATCATCACAGGATACTGAGCGTTTTCACCGTCGCGGAAAAATCCGAAAACGTGCGTACCTTCGACTGGGCCCAGTGGTGTCTCACCGATACCACTGATTGAAGCACTGTTCAAAGGCATGATAGGATGGGACCAAGGTAAGTCTTCTGTTGGAACCTTTCCCTTATCGGTTGGATGAAACCCAAAAATTCTGACTCTACATCGGCCGAGTCTTTCGGGGTCCATGCGATCTTCGACCACACCCATCCACCAAACGAAATTATTTTGATAACCACTAAGTTCTAACATTACTTGACCTCGTTAATCCATCTTTTACTAAAATCATTTTATTCGTACATGAACCTTGTTTCTTATCATATGGGAATTCAAAATGCCTTTGAATAGCAAAAATTAAATACTTCCCACCATATTCTCGGCCACCATCACTTTGAAATGCAACTTGACTATTTTCATCATCATAATTATTCCCGACCAGATTAGAAAACATAACAGTTTCTCCCACTCTTCTGTTCGTGTCACCAACAGTCTCAATGCTTATTGCATTAAATATTGAAGTTTCTTTTTGAGATATATGATCCTGATACCACTCTTCGAGTCTATCAACTCCAAGTTCTGTTTCTTGTTCATCGAATCGTAAATATGCCTTTGGAAGAAGAAAAATAGAACTTTCAGTATTGTTGAATGATTCATTGAAATCTGTAAAAATATTATCCGTTATAAATTTTTCATCTCTACTATTTAACAACGGACTTGGTGCTGAATCTTTATAATTATATTTTTTAGTTGTATATTTCTTTGTCGTTATGTCATAAAAGAAACAAGTGCTTGACCAAACTCCTTTTGTGGACTTATCAAGAAAATCCATTTCCATTACGACCGGCGTACCAATGACTGATTTCATTCGTGATTCATAATCTGAATCGAGTTCGTCATCTCCAGTTTGAACGTCTAAAGAACAGACATAACCACTCGCCGGATCGTCTTCGTTTCCGAGTGTGGGTTTTTGATTGCATAGGTTTTTAAAATTTTCAAATACTGTTTCCAATTCACCGTCACTGTTTATTCTTTGAAAGAAATAAAAGTTTTTTATATCATTTTCCTTACAGCCCATTTTCAACCAATTGATGGTTTTTGATGGGCTCCAGTTTGGAATAACACAGAAAAAGTCTTTGTCATCTGACTCAGCATTACCAGAAAGTTCTGCTGTCGATTGAAGACTGCTTTCATAAATTTCTCGAATAATGTCCGATCGTTTTTGATTCTTGTATGATTTTTGTATTCGAACCGATTTATCTTTCACTGCTTCGATTGATATAAAGTTTAAATTAATTTTGTCGTATATTTGATTGTCTATTTCCGTACTAGTTATTTGGTTGATATAAAAAATACAAGAGATGTTTGTTTCATTTTTCTGAAACGTATTATTCAGTATGGTGTTAATTGAACGTATTTGAAAATCCAAAGCATCTTGAGCTCTGATCTTTATACCAACCGAAGAAAGATATCCTTTGGGTAGAGTTAGTTTCATAGACCCTTGGACAAACATCTGGTTGAGAGACTCATACATATCGAGAGAATTCACGAATGCACTCAAATCAACAGGCGCTTTGTCTGGTTCACTTGGAACCAGAAGAATCCTATCAAATATAAATCTATAAACATCAATTCTATTTTCGCTCATGATCTATTCAAGTCTCTTATTTTTTGTTCGAGTGATCTTATTGTAGATAAGTCTGGGATTTTCAAAATACGTCTTTCATCATTCTTTGCAATTTCATAATCTAAAATAGAAACCGAAGTAATATCACCAAGATCATCATTGTTGACATAACGATCAATCATTTTTGAACCAGAACCTGTATAGTATGGACTGACTATTTTTCTATTTTCATCTAAAAAATATTTCAGAGATAATTTTGCAAAATCAAACTTTCTCGCGATATACATTTTTTTCTGTTGGTTTTCATCTGTAATATAATAGTTATCACCGAGAACAAAAGAATCAACACCAGATACTTTCATATTACCTGTTGATCTTTCATATTCATAAATCGAACCAGAATCTATGAGATCGTCATTGTCATCATAAATTTCTATGTTCTCTCCGATTGTATATGAAGCATTTGAACCTTTAGTATTTACTGTCGAAGAACCAATCGTGGTTTGATTTTCTGTCACGAACAAAGAAACGCCAGGATATTGACTGTCAAGCCGCGATGAAATTTTACTATCTGGAACGGGCCATTCATACAGAGGGTTAATTATCTCATTGAAAAGAAGTATACCCCAATAAAGAGAAACATCATTGTATAATTTTAAAGCCAAACTCTGTGGTGTTTCTGATTCGCCAATCACATATGTGTCATAGACATTACTGTCTATGATTTTTTTCACGATCTTATATCTTCTCAGAATATCAACAGATTTCTTTGATATCTTTGAGCGGTATTGGTAATCGACTACTGGAAATGTTTTAAAGTAAAACACTATTCATTCTCCGATGGAGGAAGATTGCCTAGGGGATTGGTACTTTTAGCGTACTCTTGAAATTTTGTTGATGTAATTCTTTCAATTTTACTAGAATCAATTGTTGATTCGTAACCAGAAATATTATCGAATGGCAAATTTGAGGACGTTTCGAGTTCTTTTATTTTTGCTCTTGAGAGTGGAGTTATTTCAGTCAGAGTTAAACTTAATGATTTATTGGTTTGTTGACCGTCTGCAAAATAGGAAGGAGCGCCAGCGTTGTGATAATTGACTTCCATCCCCGAAAGAAAACAATACCAAGTTGTAAACGTGTAGTCATTTTTTTGATTTCCTGTTAAGAAATCAACTTTCATCCTTGCAGGGTTAAAGTAAAAATAACCAGCGCCGGCACCGCCACCATTTCTGCTTGTTGATGGGTGCATAGCAACTTTAAAAGTTTGTATTATATTTTCAACCGCTTTGGATTCTTTTTCATTTTTTGGTGCAAATTCAAATCTAAAAGAGAAATTACGATTCTGAGGTTTATTAATTGTGAGTTGAGAAGCTTTGTTTATACTGAACCCGAAGTCTCTTCTAAGAAATTGAAATGGTTCTTGATTGAGAAAAGTAGCAGCACCAGCTTCAAGAGCAGTTTTTCCTGTTTCCCACAAAGCAGATAATCCTGCCTCAGTTTGCGAGGTAAGAGTGCGAGCCGGATTGGACGCTGCATCAACTAGAACCTCTCCTGTGATTCTTGAGATTATATTTGCGTCGATATCATCATAGTTGACACTGTAGTTGTTCGTCAGAGCAACAGGAACTGGAAGAATAATCTCATCTGTTGGATTATTTTGATCTGACTCATACAAACGAAAACGAATTTTAGATGGATATTCTGTGCTACTGTCGATGTCTAACGGAAACTTTAAGTTGGCCATTTATTACTCCCGACCTATATAGGTGTGTTATGGCATATAAAGGGAAATATACTCCCCAAAATCCATCAAAGTATATTGGCAATCCGACCCAATGTATTTATAGGTCTTTGTGGGAGAGAAAAGTTATGAGTTGGATGGATAACAACCCTTCCGTTCTCCGTTGGGGATCTGAAGAGGTTGTCATTCTTTACAAATCACCGATAGATAATAAAAAACATCGGTATTATGTTGATTTCATTATGGATATAAAAGACAAAACAGGAAAGATTCGCACCGTACTCATAGAGGTAAAACCGAAAAAACAATGCAAACCCCCAGTAAAACCAGAGAAAAAAACAAAAACATATCTTATGGAATCGCGAACCTGGGCCGTGAATCAGGCCAAATGGGAAGCAGCAAAAAAGGTCGCAGAGTCGAGAGGGTGGGAATTTCAGATCATAACCGAAGATCAACTCTTTAAGAAAGACTAAAATGGATATCAACGATTTAAAAGAAAAAGATCCAATCGCTGTCTTAGAATCTTTCCGAGAAAAAGAAAAGAACACACCAAAGTCAATGGAAGTATTGTTTCAAAATGCCGAAAAGTTATTCGGCACCAGAAGATATGAAGTTGAAATCTTTGAAAAATACGCATCGGACATTTTCAATCGCAATCAATTCAAACCAAATACAATTCGAGAGATAGGAAAACTGGTAACATTTGAATATCGTCCAGTTGGATTTTCAAATCTTCCCTATTTTGATATTCGGCCTCTTGTGTTTATTCTGCGAGTTCCATCTAACCAACAATTGATCGGAATGAATCTTCATTACCTACCACCCAATCACAGAATCATGGCATACTATGGAATGTATCAATTAATAACGGACAAAAAATTCGGGGAAGATGCGAGAATACGATTATATTACGATATGTTAAAAAATCAAAAACGATTTGCAAGAAACGTCGCGTGTATTCGTCAGTATAAAACGCAAAGAATTCGATCAAAAGTTTACGAAGTCAACCCTAAATACTGGGAAAGTTCTCTTGTTGTCCCCTCGCAGAGATTTTTGCGAAAAAGAGAAGCTTCAGTCTATATGGACATGAATAAAAAGATAAGAAAACTTTTAGGAACAACAAATGCCAATCAATCCGAAAATTGATACACTAAAAGCAAGAGTACAACAAGGAGAGGGAATCGTAAACCTATACGATTTTGAACTTGTATTTGGAAACAATCAATGGATAGATGCGGACACTTCGCGGGATATATCTGACCTGATTCAAGATGTTTCTTTCCCCGCCAGAACATATTCGAAACAACCCGTTTACTATGGCGGGCCCCTGAAGAATTTCCCTTACATCGCAACATATAGTGGAGAATTGAACATAACATTTCTCCTGACAAAGAAGAGCAGAATCTATAACGCATTTCACGAATGGAATGATTATATTATAAACCAAAACACAAATTTTGTAAGTTATCATGATGATTATGTTTTGAAACAAATGGAAATGATCATTCGAAAACCAAATAACGTAAATAACATCATACCTGGCCTTTCAAAGCCAATAGCAAAATTTAGAATTTACGACGTTTGGCCAGAAAGTCTAACAGAAATACCAATGACCAATACATCACTCAGTGACTATGTTCGATTCGGAGTGGTTTTTAGTTACAGAAGATGGGAAAAGGTTGAGGATTAATTATTAAAATGGAGATAATATGAGTTTACCAACACTTGCCGTAAAAACAGTATTAATCAAATTGCCCATATCAGAAAAGAAAGTGAAGATTAGACCGTTTACTGTCAGGGAACAAAAGAGTTTGTTGCTGGCTGTAGATCAAGCCTCTTCAATGGAAAACGAAAAGGAACTCGAATCCTTTCTGATTAACGAATTTAAAACGATTCTACAGTCGTGTGTAGTTGAGAGTCCGATTGAATTAGATGATATGACAATATCAGATTTCACATATCTGATGCTTCAACTTCGATCCATATCAGTCGGAGAATCATCGGATCTTCGTTACACATGTCCATGTAAAACAAAAGTTGAATTCAATTTCGACATTGATGATGTAATTGTCAAAAACAAAAAAGAAAATTACGAAAAAAGTATAAAACTAGACGAAAACATTCATATGGTTCTGGATCTGTTGCATGTCAAAGACATAGCAGAGATCAATGATTTTAATCCAGAAGATATTCTTCTGAACACTATAGCAAAATCAATAAAGAAAATATACAACGAAGAAACGGTGTACGAAACCAAAGATGTAAATTTTGAAGATGTCAAGAAATTCGTTGAGCAAATTCCAGTAGAAAAAGTGAAAGAAATCGAACAATACTTCGAGGAAACTCCCTATCTTGCTTTCGCAAAAACATTAGAATGCCCAGATGGTCCCCAGAAAGTTGAGGTCAATAACATTAGTGATTTTTTTTAATAATCACTTCTCATGATACGATAATGAATTATTATCAGATGAATTTTGCTTTGCAGAAATATCATAACTATTCATTAGACGAGCTTGAGAACATGTGGCCATTTGAAAGGGAAATCTATATTATACTCATAGAACAATGGGTACAAGAACAAAAAGATAAACAAAAATCAAAAGGTAACTTTTAATGAACGAAAAGCAAGTAGTCGAAAAAAATACTGAAGAACTTCGTAAACTCACAAAAGAGTTAGCAGAACGAAGAAAAGCAGAAAAGCAAGCGAAGAAGGATCGTGAAGATCCGTCTTCAATTCGTCAGTATTTGTTTAGACAAACCATTGGCAGAATAAATCCAATGGATTTCCTTCCACCTTCGTTCAAAACGTTACTGAATATTGGTGGTGATATAAAAGATATATTTGAAGCGAAAAGAGTAAAGTCAACCGTACTCGAAGGTATTCCAGAGCCAGAACCAAGAATACCAAGAGAGGAAAAAGTCAATCCAGTCACTGAAAAAGAGCGAGAAGCTCCAGTTGTTGTATTTGAAAAAGGAGATTCTTCAAAATCTACTTCTGAATCGAAAAACAAAATCATCATCGAGAAAAACGGGTTCCCCATAGAAACAGAAGGCGGGGGGTTTGACGAATTACTAGATCAAAATCAATTAATGGTAGGTTTAATTGAAAGTCTATTGGATAGTTCCGAAGGAATCAATGACAAGCTTGAAAAATTTCTACGGGCGATGTTGTTTGAAAAGGAAAATAAACTAGAACTAGAAAGAGAAAAATCAAGACTCAGGGGCGGTCGAGGCGGTCCATCGGGTATGATGGGTGGAGACGGAAGTGGTGATGGTGTCGATGGAGGACAGCCTGGATTCCTCAGTAATGTTTTGTCAGAAGGATTGGGAACTCTACTGGGAAGTGCATTAGGAGGTGGTGCTGTTGCAGGCGGTGGAGGGATAATTAGCCGAGTCAAGAACAGAATCAAAAACAAATTTGGTCGGACAACCACACCATCTGCTGATACTGGAAGAACAAGATCAAGCAGATCCCGTGGGCCAACAAGAACTCCGCGTGGGCCAGGTAGAAGTAGAATGCCAAGACTCCGGGGTATGGGGGGAAGACTTGGTGCAATACTAGGCGGAGTTACTATCGGATCAAGTTTGTATAATTTATTTACAGAAGATGCTACAGAATCTTACATAGATCCAGATACTGGAACAGAAATGAATCCATTTGCGGGTGGTCTTGATCCTAATCTAATTGGTGCTGCTTATGGAACTGAAATGATGTTAAACGCCACTGGTCTTCTTCAAAAAGGACCATCAGTTACAGGTGCAGCCAGAAACATTCCAGGCGTCCAATCCACGTTGAATAGGGCAAGTCAAGCAGGATCAGCTATGAGAAATTCGACTAGAGTTCAAGGTATTTCTAGAGCTGCAGCTGCATCAAGAAACGCTTTGAGTTCCGTCAGAGGGGCGAGAGCAATTGGAACCGCCGTTAGAGCGGGAGCGGTTGGACTAGGCGGCGGTGCTATGAATCTATTGGGAGGACCAGTTGGAGTCGCGGCACTTGCTGTTCAAGTAGGGTTGGAAGAATACTTAGCAAGACTACAAGAATCGAATCAAGGAAAAGCAATTTCTTTATCTGGAGGTGTACGACGTGATGGAGATTCCTTCATCAGTGCTTCCACTGGCGAGACTTTAGCATCATTGATGAAAACGGATGGTTTATCTGGCACTGATTTAGCAGATGCCCAAAAACAAAACAGAATCACAACCTCCCACGTCGCGTTGATGGAGAACACCAGAAACATAATCGAATCTCTGATCCAAGCAGAAAGAGCATATAACAACGACGACGATGCAACAGCTCGTACCGAATTGATAGCGATGCAAGATTTATTGAAGTATAGAGTAACCCTTGCAGGTAATCTCGCTGGTGTTTTTGGATATAGAGCGGGATCACCAGAAGCAGAAGCTATTCTTAGTTTGAATATGGGCGGTGAAGCTGATATTGAAGGAAATGTAAAACAAAGACTTCTTCAACTACAAGAACAATTAAGCTTTTTCGAATTTGTTGATTCTGGAACAGTTTCGGAAACCATTGATCTCCTGAACCAGTCCACTACCACTGCGACAAGTGAAGTAGGAAAATCTTTCGAGTCCATTCAAACCCGAGCAGAACAGAACGTTGAGAGATCACAAGAAACTGCATCACAAAAACAAACAGAAACCGATACAGAATTAGAACGAATCTTGAAAGAACAAGGTCTTTCAAACGCAGAGACAGTATCATCAGAAGAAACTGATATAGAAAAGATAATTGAAAACAAGTTACAAAATACAAAAATTGAAGAAATCAAGAAAGCAAAACAAAGTCTCGATGACAATGCAAAGAAGATAATAGATTTGGTCAATGTTGCGAAATCTTCCTTTGAAAGAGGAAACGATGCAACCAGAGTACTGCAAACAGTTTCAAGGGAAATTACAAAAAGAAAAGAACTCGCAGCAGAAATGTCGGGATTGCTTGGATACAAAGCAGGATCTCCAGAAGCTGCAAGATTATCTCAATTGTCACCAAACGGAAGTCTTGATTACGACGTTCGACAAATCTTAATCGACATCAAACCAGAAATTGGTTGGTTTGCCACTGTGGAAGAACGAAGAGCGAATCGTGTCATTGAAAACTTAGATGAACAAATCGTGAATCTGAAAGAAACAAACACCGAAACATTCACAAGTAAAGCGGAAGAAGCGTCTGTACGTCTAGAAAACCTAGAAGAAGAAACTAGAAAAACCATTGAAGAATCCAAAACATCTATCGAGTCAATGGCGGGCGAGAATACTCAGAATATAACACCTGACGAAGTTTCGGAAATGACTGTAACCGCGAGGGGTACTGCTATACCGCGAACGTCGAGTGAAAGAAGTAGAGAAGCGGCTATATCCAAAGCGAAATTACAAGCAACATCTGAAATTTCGAAACAAATAGATTCATCCGAACTTTCAAACGTTTTATATGAAGTGGAAACAAACAAAGAAACTGGTGAAATTACAGTTGTTGCTACTCTTTTACCAGATTCAGATATGATATCCCCCATTGACGTTGTTTCTACATCTACACAAAGTGATAGATCAGAATCAGACGTTTCTACCGAGAAGTCTACAATTGAAACTGATACAAATAGATCAGATTCTTCTAACATAGAATTTGATACAACAAGCAGAGAAACGGACATTTCTAGAAGCCAAATCTCAGACACAAGAGAAACAATAAGCAGTCAAGAAAGAACAATATCAAGATTAAAAGCTGCTTTGAAGTTGTCTCAACAATTGGCATCAGATGGATCTCCAGCTGGAGAGTTACCACCAGGCGTAGAATACAATTACTACAGAAACGAGCAAGGACAAGTTGTAGCAGAAGCCAAACTAGGTGACATGGTAATTGATTCTATGGGAACGCGAAAGGATGAGTTCACGTCCGTTAAGAGAGATGTTTCGACAACTTCTCTTTCTACAGATTCAAGTGAAACCAACAACGTTGAAAGAGTAGTTCCAGAAATTGAAATCCAAACAACAGATTCTTCAAGTTCAACATCAGGTTTGATTGAGAGGTCTAGAGTAGAATCGCAACCAACAAACTCGACCGAACAAATCTCTGCAACCTCAAGTGTTAAGATTCTCGACAACTCATATGAATCACAAGAGTCAGCGAAGGAAGAAGCGAGAATAAAATCATCTTACGCTTTGATGGAAAAGATGGGAACGAATAGTCTTCCTGCCGGTATTCAATATAATTATCAGATGGATCAACAAACAGGAAGTATCACCGCAACTGCAACATACTCACCACAAATCACAAATCAAGTTAATAGATCCAGAGAGATGAGGTTGAACAATTCTCCATCGTTCGGAGACACTATCTCATCTTCCGACAATTCTAGAACGGTGTCGTTCTCAACAAACAGAAGTTCCAACAGACCAACCGCGATAGAATCCGGCACTCTCAATAGAAACGTAACAATGGAAACTACACAACCACAAATGGCTGCAGTCTCCACACCTCCAATTATTCGTCAAGGTGACAATGTGACAAATCAAACGAGTGTCATAGTAAACTCGGTTCCGACGCGAAAACAAAAAGATTTGATTACGGGAACATTTGAGCCCGGATTTGCAATTGGGTAATAAAAAAGAGGGGTCCGAAGACCCCTCTCCTTCACCTTAAGGGTTGGTCAACCCTCGTTCGCAAGGCGTTCAAAGTAGGACATCGCATCGTCCTCCTCCTCCGGCTCAATCGTCGGTGCCGAAG
>Ga0099848_1000347_pt1 | contig 21278 bp, 24 predicted proteins | sample CB_VirMetaG_3_FD_78179 | JGI IMG/M metagenome (GOLD analysis project Ga0099848, IMG submission 78179) | Freshwater to marine saline gradient viral communities from Chesapeake Bay - CB_1508_1S Viral MetaG | ecosystem: Environmental > Aquatic > Marine > Coastal | place: USA: Chesapeake Bay...
AAAGAACTAGAGAAGGTTAAACAAGACTTAACAAAACAAGAATTACAAGCAAAGGAAGACCAAACGAAACAAGAAATAGCCGACCTTATAGACGCTAAGAAGACTGCATCCGATGTTAAGAAAACAGAGATGGAAGTCAAACAACTAAAAGAAATTGAACAACTGAAGAAAAAATTAAAGGATGAACCAGAGAAATTAAAGACAGAAATGAAGAAAAAAGAAGAACAATTTAGAGAAGTTATGAAACGTGAATCAGATAGATCTGACGCAATTCAAGCTGAACTTGCCAAGCAACTAGAAAGGGTTCAACAACTTGAAAAACAGATCAGAGAAACAGAAGCTAAGACAGAAGCTAAGGCCAGTAATACACGTGATGAGATTTTAACAGTAGATGATAAAAAAGAAAGGGAAAAGATGCTTGAAGATTTTAAGAAGGCTGAAGATGCTTATAAAACCAAAATAGACGAACTAGAAAAGCGTATTGGTGCAGATACTACAAAACGAGAACTAGAAAGGGTTCAACGTCAAATGAAAGCTAATGAAGATAAGATGAAAGAGACTATAAGTAGATTAGAAAGAAGGGTAGAAGCAGAGAAAGAAGCAAAAATCAAAGCACAGAAAGCTGAAGAGGTTAAAAAGCTACGTGAAGAAAGAATAAGAGAAACTGAAAGAAGAAAGATAGAAGAAAAAGAAAGAAAGGCTAGAGAAAAGGCTAAAGAAAAGGAAGAAGAAAAGATACTAGAAGAAGCATTAGAAGAGATGACCAAGGCTGAATCAGAAAGAAAGGCAAAGGCTAAAGAACCTAGTAAGCCACCGAGCCCACCAGGGAAAACAGAAGAGACAAAAGCGTCTGATAAAACACCCACTATAAATATTATGGCAATTGCTAAGGCTGTTTCTGGTGTAGAAGATGATAAGATTATTAACCCTGATACAGGACGTAAGGTATCTATAAATAGTCCTATAGGTAAAAAACTATTAGCAAAGAAACAAGCAGAGATACAACAGGCACAACAACCAAAGAAAAGAGGTAGGCCTTCTAAATTGACTAAGAAGATCGACATTCCACCTAAGACTAAACCAGTAAAAATAAGGGCACCTAAAATTGTAGCTAAGAAAGAGGCTAAGACTAAAGAAGCTACTAAGGCTAAGAAAAGTAAGAAACCATTAGAGGAAGAAGTAAAGAAGAGTTAAACCCCATGATTTGACCTTTTAAGGGTTTTCACGGCTGTCCATTTTGGCGATTTTTATATATACTATATATGAATTTAGCCAAAATGGACAGTCGTGAAATTGTTTAAAATTTGCTTCCTGTTGGGTTTGTACATCATGACGATTTTTTACCTATACTAATATATAACAATGTCTATTAGTCAGATATTACAACCAAATCAATATACTATACATGGTAATCTAAACCCTACACAATCCGGAACCATTGAAGATGAAGGACGTTTAATTTTTCAATTTGCAGGTACTACCCTTCCAATATATGAAACAAGGCGTTATTATTATTCAGTTGTTGGGAATTGTGTAACCTTTCAGGCATTGATCGAGATACAAAACAAAGGGAACGGAGCAGGGTCTTTAAAATGGGACTTACCTGAAGCTTTCCCCCAAGGTGCTGCTATTGGTGGAGAACCTAAACAACAATTAGGCCTGTCTATCTTCGGTCAAGCTGACCCACTCAAATTTAAAACATTATATGCCTTTATAGATACTGGAAAAGAGATATCATTGCGAGGAAGACGAGCAAATGATGGTATAGATGAAAATATTTCAGATAATGATATAAATGTTGCTTCAACGATTATAATATTTGGTAGTTATTTCACACTCTAATATATTATCTCTCGTGTATATATAAAGATGTCTATTTCTCAACTACTACAACCAAATAATTATAATCTGTTTGGTAAGTCGTTAAATGGTATAACACAGGAAGAGATAACGGGTAGTAATGAAAACGGTCAAGTATTGACCCTTGTTAATAAAGATGAAAAAATAGTTGCTTTTACTGATGCCCCAGAAACGACACCACCTACTATTGGACAACCAGATGGTTATGTATTAGCGATTAAAAATAATACGACAGGTGAATTAGAATGGAAACAAGACGCACAAGGCAGTATTCCAGACCCTTTAGTATTAAGTGGAGCAAATAGTATTAATAAATTTCAAGTTCAGGATAACTCATTTAATAAACAATTCAATGTTGATACAGTAGGCGGAACAGTCAGTATTGGAGGCGTCCCCGCCAAAGGAAAATTAGAAATTAAAAACAGTTTAGATGAGACAGTATTTAATGTCGATACGAACCTTGATATAGGGAATGTGTTTGTAAATGGAGCAAATTATAATCAAAAATTTGTAGTGTTTGACAGTGTTTCTCAGAAGTCATTCACGGTGAATACAGACGAAACCGAACAACCAGTATCAGTGGGAGGAGTACCCCTACCGCTTGTATGTCCTATTTACTCAAAAGTAGAAGCAACATTACCTACGAACGATTGGATTGGGTATATAGTAAAAAATGGTAATGCGAATTTCTACCTTCTAAGCAGTAATTTAGGACAATGTGGAATGTATTTTGACGCTAATGAAAGTTTATTAAGCAACGGTTCAGGGACAATGACTATAAATGGTGAGGGTCAAACAATTATTCAAAAAGACGGTTCCGGAGGCAATCCAACTGCGGTAATTTCTCAAAAACCGACTGGTACTTCTATCGAAGATGATATTAAAGTAAGTATTAGTGGTAATGCTGGCGGGTCTGTTTTAAATATTGGTGATGCTGGGAATAACATCACAACAACAAGCAATTTATTAATCTCTGGTGATGCTTCAACAGATAAATTTGTTGTACGAGACGAACAAGATAATAAAATATTTTGGGTTGAAACGATAAGTGACTCCATTTTCTTAGGTGGTAGCAATAGTGGGGCAAAATGGGGCGTCTTTGATACCTCTTTTAATTTACAGTTCTTACTCGATACCAATAATAAGCGAATGATATTGGGTAATCATGCTGGTAATTTCCCTAAGATGATGGTAGATTATCGTATAGGACAATATACAACGGTAGTCCTCGATGACCAGCCAGGCGGTTATATCACAACCAACACGTTAGCAGGTGGAGGACAAATGCGTATGCTTTCTGGTTATGATGGAACTCAAAATAATATTATTGAAAGTACTGGGAGTGCAGGTTTGGTTATATCGTCTGATGATTTGATGACTATTACGGCTGGTACTCAATTAACTATTAATAGCCCGTGTGATTTCTCAACAACTCTTCCAACAAGCACCATAACCCCAGTAGGGAATACATCGTTGACGCCTAAATTCTATGTAGATAATAAAATTGGTTTTTTAGCAAGTGGTATATCCGCATCTTTAACCGCACAAGGTGCTGTAGCTGGAGACCAAGTATTAGACCCCCAATCTTTTCAGGGTTCTCCAACGGTTTTTCCTAATACATTTCAAATTGGAGATAGTTTTAATTTAACTGCTTCTGGAAATTGTAGTTATTCAAATGGTGACCCAGTTATAATCAAGGTTAATTCCCTTGATGGTTCATTAAATGTTACTAATCTGGCTACTATCACTATTTCTGCACCAAATACTGGTGCGTCATTTTTTGAGATTGAAGCGGATTTCACTGTTAGAAATATCGTTGCTGGTATTGCCGATGTTGTTTCGTCTGTAGATTTCACTTATCAAGATGGCGGGTCGTTTATTGGTTCTCGTAGTTTAACTATTACAAACACTCTTGACACAACAGAACCACAAGTTCTTCAATTAGTAACAGATTTATCTGGTGCTAATGCTTCCTCAACAATGACAACGCAATTATATGTATTAAAAAGAACACATTAAATATAGATGAATAAAGGTTGTAAAAACTGCGGATTTGAGATTGAGTTTTTAAAAGGCTATTGTGATACTTGCTTTTTTCTCAAGTATGATTATATAATATGGCTGATAGGTGCGCTTGGTGCCATGTTGAACTACCTGATAAGATAAAGCGTTGGGCATCCTATTGTACCCCTTGTTATGATAAAGGGATTATGTTTTACAATGAAGAAAAAAAGAAAAAGACTATAGTATAATATGGATATAGGAAATCTAAAGAAGGATCATCTAAAGAAAAAATATCTTTGCTTTAAGTGTGGGCTATGTTGGTGTACTGTTTGTTGCCTTCATAAGGCTAATACTGGGGTTACCTTTGATATTATAGATGGTCATGTATACTGTAGTAGTCACCGTTATGATAAAATCGAAGTGGTAAATCTTCCAAATATCTATAAAACTTAACATTCTTAGATATTTTCAAAAGAAAGTATATAAGAATGTCTGATAAACATCATCTTAACAGGATCAACCAATGGGCTAAACATCTTGGTTTATCTGATGTTAAAGACTTAGACTGGGTACCAGAAAACCTAGTAAAGATAGTTGACTATATTGAAAATAAATCCGGCTACTCAACCCAAACAAAAGAGAGTCATCTTTTTACTTTAGTCAAGGTGTTGAAAGAATATGGAGACCCAAGAACAGATAAAGTAATGAGAAAGGCTAAAGCCTATCTAAATCATAATAACCAAGAACGGGCAAAACAAAGTTTTGATAAATCTGAGTTGAAGTCATGGCGTCCTCATTCCTATTTCAAAAAGAAGTTCTTGGATGTTGCAGGAGAATACACAATTGAGGCTCTTATACTTGGTTTATATACGATGATCCCGCCTATCCGAAATGATTATAATTATATGAAGGTCATATTTAACGAAAACCCATATAAATTCAAAAATGAAAAAGAAAATTATATGGTAATCAATGATGACTCGTTTTTCCTTGTAATGAACGACTATAAAACAAAAAAGATATATGGTTCAAAGGTGATTGATTTACTATCAGAAACATTGCCAGAAGAGATTTTAAAGGAAATACATTACATGAAAAAGTATATAGAGCAGTCTATGAAATTTTACCCAAGAACCTATTTATTAGGTGAAACCCCTTTGACAAAGCGTCAAGTTATATTAGGTTTGGAACGCAATTTTAAAAAAGATGGTATAACACCTACAATAGGAATAATGAGAAGTAGCTATATAACATGGGTACATGATGCTTTCCCAAAGTTTGCTATTAAAAAGGCTATAGCGGAGATAATGGGGCATGATGTAAACACAGCAGAAAGGGATTACAGGAAATTCGAAGCGTGAATATATATAAAGGAATGTTACTGTTAAAGGTATAATAAGAAATGCCGATCTATACAGTCAAATATGAGTGCCCAATATGTGGGTATAGTGTAGGAGATTTAACCATTCATGCTAGATCAAAGAGGCATAAGAAGATAGAAGATTTATATAGACTTCTCGACCAATCTAAAAAGGAAAGTAGAAAGGAAAAAATTATAGAGTTAATAGACTATGAGAAGAAACGAAGGGAACAAGGCTCTCTAAAATATGAAACCAAGTATAAGCAGTACTTCAAAGAACTATATGAAGCCAAAAAGAGAAATGAAAATAAGAAGGTAAGAGAAGAACCAAAACCCGTAGCTATATTAAAGAGTAGAAAGGAGATAAAAAGAGATGATGGTTTAATCGAATATGAAGAGGATTGGCTAGACATTACTGGAAAAAAGAGATAATATCATAGTGTAATATATGGATACATTATTAAAACTATCTAAGTGCCCTTATAAAGGCTGTGAACAGTGTTTATGTTCCCTGTGTGTAGGATACTATAAAAAACAAGTGGTTAAAATGAATGGTGAATTGGTATGCTATAGCCACTTTATAAATCAAGCCCTAAGGGTCAAAGAATTAAAGAAAACATGATATTATTAAACATTACTTAATCCTTTACTTGTTAAAACCCAGACACTATCAGGATTTTAACAAGTAAAAACCCAATCATAATAAATGATATATAGGCTTTTTTTATACCCATGATTAGACGCCATGATTAGACCTTTAAGGCTTTTCACGGCTGTCCATTTTGGCGAAATTACTATATAGTATATATAAAAATCGCCAAAATGGACAGCCGTGAAATTGTTTAAAAATTCGTTTTGCCTGTTTGGTTCTACATCATGACGCTTTTTAGTCTATATCAATACTTCCTTCATAATCGTTTAATATCATTAGATCCTTTCCATATCCAATCCACCAGGCTAATAGGTAAACAGAAGGTATGATAAACCCTATTACAACCCATCCATTTTCATTTTCATCTATAAACATAATATATAAATATTGTCTATAATATATAATGTCAATTCGTATTAGGAAAGCAGATTCAACAACGGACGAAGAAAAAATAGATATTCACCCTAAGGGAACCAAATACTGCAAAGACTGTTTCCATTTATATTATAATGTCGTAATCCCTCATAGACCAAATGAACTATATACACCCGCAATATATAAGAAGAACAATACAGAGCCCATATTACAAGTCCCGCACCATTATCAATTAGCTATAACACGATTTAGTATTGGAGTCGGCAATATCCCCATTTTAATTGGTGAACCTATAGCTGAAGGGTCTAATGATTTGGTTTATACCTTCTCTTTAGAATATGATGGGAATATAGTAACTAAAAATGTAGTATATGAAGATATACCAGTATCAGGAACATTCAACCCGTTTAAATATTTCATATACACTTATTCAAGGTTCTTAAAGGCTGTGAATGAAGCTATCATTGAATGTTTTAATGACTTACCCATAGTCCCTGTTGGTAGTACCCCACCTTTGATTACCTTTGATCCTGTGACTAAATTATTTACTATAGTAGCACCAACCACTTTTTATAATGAACTATTAACAACACCTATTAGGGTTTATATGAATGGAAAGTCTGAAGCGTTGTTCCCTTCTTGGGATACGGTTAATCATCTACCTACTAACGGTTTAAATGGTAATCCTGATTTAGCCTTTAGAATTCGTTTCTATGACAAAGGGAATAATATAGATGGTGCTGATTATATCATGGTTCAAGATTATGAAATGCTAACCCGTTGGAACTCTTTCAAATCTATCCAGATTACTTCTAATCTTCCTATTCAAAACGAATATATAGAAAACGATTACCAAACCCCAGACGCTTCAAAGACTACTTCTCAAAACATACTGAAAGACTATATAATCTTATATCAGGAAGGGTCATCTGTAGCACGAACAACGGTAGACTATACAACGAAGGAATTAGAATATATAGACTTGAAGGGGGTTGACCCTCTTCGGAATATAGAGATTAATATTTTTTGGGTTGATCAGAATGGGAAACAATACCCCCTTTATTTGACTAATAACGAAACCGCATTGATTAAGTTATTGTTTAAGAATAAAGATCAGTTTTATTAAAAACTATAATGAAAATAAAATATATACAGATAATATATAAGAATGGCTAACTTCGATGTTCAAACAAAAAAGCGTCTTGATAAGCGTCTAGCAGTATCACCAGAAGGGAAGGAATTTATTATTGATGTTGCTGGTGCACAGGTAACGCCCCGTGTCGAACCTGCTACTTCCCTTTCTAATAGCACTATTAACTTCAATATTACACCTAACAGCCCTACTAGTGTTCTCGATCGTTCTGTTATCGTTGCTACTAAGGTTAAATTTGTTTTTACTGGAACTCAAGTCGGCGGTTCCGGTAATGTTATTCAACCTGAACAGAGTGCACCTCGTGGGTTTAATTATGGCGTTCAGTCTTCTACTGTAACTATAAACGGCCTTTCTATCTCTCAAGAAACCCAAGCTATTATGCACGCATTGTCTCACTTTTCCGAAGACGATCATATGGTGCATAAGCAGACCATTTCTCCATCTTGGATGGCTGCCGATTACGTACAACGCTATCTTGATGTTTCACAAGGTACTAATATGAATACTCTCAGCAACTATAAGAATTCAACCCGTGCTCGTTTTGGTAAGGGAACTTATGATTATACCGTAAATAGCATTGGTGCTACTGCTGCTAATGTTGATGTTACCTTTTATGAATATCTGACCCTTTCTCCTATGAATTATAACGGTAATGAAATGCCCGGTCTTACTAATGTTACATCGCTTCAACTTACTTTTACTCTTGCTAATCTTGAGCGTATGTGGGCTCAGGCTAATGATAACATTACTTCACTTCAAGTTTCTATTCTTGAATCTAACTGCCATTTCCAAGAGTTGTCTTTCCCAGTATATTTGAATGTCCCACCTGTTGTTACCACAAGCTATACTGATATTCAGCGTCAGACCTCTTCCCGTAATCAGTTGATTGCAGCAGGTGCTTCCGCTCAACTCTCTTCTAACTCTTACCAATTGAATACGGTTCCCCATTCTATTATCGTGTATGCTAAGGAACGCGAAAGTGATATTTATGCTGATGCTTCTTCTAAGACTAATAAGACGGATTCATATGGTGTTATTGAAAAGCTTGAAATTCAGTATAACAACCAGTCGGCTATTTTGTCTTCTGCTTCTCAGGTTCAATTGTTCCAGATGTCAGCCCGTAATGGTGTAGATTTGTCTTGGCAAGAATTCCAAGGTTCAACAAAAGAACTTTCTGGAACCGCGGGCACGGGACCCACTAATATCCCTCTTTGTGGTTCTATTGTTGCCCTTTCGTTTGGAAAAGATATCAGTGCTAATGACCCTACTGCAATCCCCGGCACTAGCATCAATTCAAATTTCCAAGTTCGTGCTACTGTTAAGAACCCTAATAACACTGGTATCGATATTTATTACGATCTGACTGTATTGTATGTTTATGAAGGTATTTTGAGTGTTGCTCCTGGACAAGCCTACAAATATATAAGCCTTTTGACGCGTGATGAGACATTAAGCCTTGAAGTTGAGGAAGGTGATGAAGTGAGTGGGGGAGCTGTGGATTTCAAGGGTATGTTGGCTAAGGCTAAGACTGGACTTAAGAAGGCTGTACCCTATTTAAAACCTCTTGCCTCTGCAGCCCTTGATGTTGGAGCGGATCTGGCTACACCATTTGTCCCATCTGCTCCTCATCTTCGGGGTGAAGTTAAAAAGCTAACTGGTTTTGGACTCCAGTCTCAGGGAGCAGGAATCATGGCTGGCGGAGTTAGCGGTGGGCAGTTACAGCCCAAGAGTTCAATGAGTCTTAGAGCGGTTTAAGAAAGATAAGAAAATTTTTATTGATAAAATTTAATCAATAGTTAAAAAAATTCAAGTAATGTTTATTAAATTATATCAGTTATAATATAATAGAATGTCTATCTCACAGCTATTGCAACCAAACGGCTATAATATCAATACTAACTCATTAGCAATTAAAGAGACTATTTTGGATTCACAGGGTACCCAGTATACTTTAGTTTTACCCAATGATGCTAATATAGGACCATTGTCAGTCTTAGTAGTGGACAGTATAGTCGATGATAAAGTCTTTTTAAAGTGGAGTGCCCCGATAGACCCACCACAGGCTCCTTTTAACTATATAGAGTGTAACACGCTCAAAGCCAATGTAGAAGTAATATCTCGAAGCCTTACTATAGACAATGTGTTAGGTAATAGTACTAATTTTACTTATGATGGAATCCAAGACCTAACATATAAACTGCCTGAAACGTTGCCTAATTTAGGATCTAATGGTTTATTGAAAACTGATGATGATGGTAATCTTGAATGGACGAATGTCGTAACAGATATAGACGAAATCACAGTCAGACAATTGAACGCAACAGAAAATATTAATACAGAAGAATTAGAAGTAAAAAATGCTTTCCAAGGGGGGTCTATTAAATTTAAACTTCAAACGGGAAACAATACAGAATATATACTTCCGAATTCACAACCAACTACTAATAATGATGTACTAAGATGTACCCCAACTGGTGAAATGTATTGGGATTTACCAGAGGTGAACACATCAAGAAATTTCTTAAAATTTGATAATTTCCAAACGATAGTAACATATACATTTGGATCAACCTTACTCGACAGTGTAGATATACAACTATTGACAAATGAAAGATATAAGGCAACTTTTACCCTTATTGGAGGTGCTGGATCTACGTTAACTAGAAAATTCAGAATTGAATTTACATCTACTGATTTAATAACTATTCAACCTGTTAATTTATTATATAGTACACCTATATTAGAATATGATTCTAGTAATGAATTTATGCCAACGGTCAATACATTTATATTTACAACAAATCCTTCACCTGCATCATTACGACTTCATAGATGTACTTTTAATGTGATTGTTATAGAAGAAAATAGAGACATTGTTTCAAAGGGATGGTATTATGATATACAACCGTTTTGAATTACTCATAAGAACATATAATTGTTATTATAAGTAAATTATTGTGTAAAGTAAACACCCGTCAATTTAATAGGGCTTGTGTCAGTGACTTCAGAAAAATCAAGAATATCTATAGTTCCTCCTGCATCATTCTGTCTTCTCCAAAGATTAATCTTTCGTGAATCAACGAACTCTCCCCACCATTCTTTATAGTCACCTGGACTAGCAGGCTCAAAAAATAATTGACACATTTGAGGATTGTCCAAGTTCCAATAAGCCTGAGGCATACTATCAGGTAATTTGACTGAAACTTCACCTGAACCTGCACCTCTTGTTAATAATTCTATAGTTGCTTGGAAAGAAACACAACTTCCAAAAACACTATAAGAGACCTTATTATAAGCATATGTTGGATTTACTGTTTGCGTTGTTCCATACAGAACTAATAATGCGTCTTCTTCGGTTCCAGATATAGAAGCCTGAAAGTTTCCATATAGTGTATATTGATTAGGTTGAAGTAATTGAGAGATTGACATCTTATATTATTACTGGAGATAAAATCTCCGCTATTATATATTATGACATCTCGAATCAGAAGAAATAGTTTAGTGCCTCCTGCGGTACAACCTCCAATTATAGAAGAACCCCAACCAAGAGAAAGACGAAAATCAGTTTCTTTCTTTACATCTCCTTCAACACCTGAACCAAGGTCTCAACCTATTATTCCCCAGACTGCTCCTGCTCCTGTTCCTACTCCTGTTTCTGTTCCTGCTCCTGTTCCTGTGAAAGAAGGCATGAAAAGCCTTTCAGATAGGGTAACTAGAAATGAAAAGCGTCTTGATGATGTTAAGCCTTGTCAATGTCATACAGTTGAAGCCAGATTTAAAAATGATATAGAACAACTAAAGAAAGCCCATGATGTAGCCATTAAGAAGCTATCTGAAGAATTAGCATTACTACAAAGGGAATTAAGAGAAGTTATTGATAGTTAAAAATTTTTAAACAAATTCACGGCTGTCCATTTTGGCTAAATTAGTATATAGTATATATAAATTTCGCCAAAATGGACAGCCGTGAAATGATTGAAAATTAGTTTGCCTGTTTGATAGTGTACATCATGCCAATTTTTTATCCTTCCTATATTATATAATGCAATCTATTAATAAACGAATTGACACCATAGAGGAGCTTTTGTCTCACTCTGAAAATGACATAGTATCCAAACTAAAACGCATTGAAGAAGCAAAGAAAAAAGAAAAGGTTGAGTCAATGAATACGACTTATCAAGAGTATCTTCATGATACCTTGATCAATGAACAGACTAAGGATATTCAGAAAAAGGATTTCTTAACGGTTCTTATATGTACTATTAAATATGTAAGGCTTAATAATCATTCTATTAGTAGAACTCTAGGAGTCAAACCATCATTGGAACTTGAAACGGAATGCACTGTTCATTTTATTCAGTCTGTGTATGGTGATACCTTTGAAGAAGATTTTATTCGGTCGTCTTCTTTGGTTATTGAAAGGCTTTTATATCCTATTCAAGAGTCTGTAGAACCTGAACCAAAGAAAGAAGAACAGAAGAAGGGGTTTAAACTTTTCAATAAGAATAAATAACTCCAGTATATTATAAATGATGATGCCTATAGAAGTGATTATAATAGGAGGGATAATAAGTACCTTGTCTTTAATCGAAAGACTAATCCGATATATCCCCAAGTTAGCATCACAGATTGAACGCATTAGACGCTCACGGGACAGGCTTGAAACCGTTAGAACCAGTATAAGAACTAGTAATGCCTCTTTAGAAGATGCAGTTGATTTTAACTCAGATGATATAAAAGATATTCTTGACATCGTTGATACCTTAACAGATTTGACAGAGGAAATAGGATTTATAAAACCTTGAGTTATAATATAAATGGATCATAACCCTATGCTAAAAGATGATTTATATTATCCTTTGACAGATAAGGAACTTCAAAAGCTACACCCTGGAAGGTTCTTCATCTATAATGACCTCGAAAGAATCAACGATATAGAAGATTTATTTGATAATCGTGATATCTGTTATATCTTAATCGAAACAAACAGAAAGAATAACGGTCATTATTTCTGTTTGATTAGACGGGGGAATATGATAGAACAATTTGACAGCTACGGGATACCAATAGAAGAACAAAAAGTCTTTGTTAAACCTGAACTATTAGACAAAGATAATCATATAACAAGGTTATTATTAGATAGTCCTTATAAGGTTAGTTATAATGAACATGAGTTTCAAGACTATGACGATTTGAATATTGCTACTTGTGGAAGATGGTGTTGTCTTCGTGCTATCTATAGAAATTTACCATTAGGTAAGTTTAAGGATATGGTTGTCCGTGATTGTATAAGAATGAAGGTCATGCCCGATGACTGGGCAGTATTAAAAACACAACCATTATTATTAAGATAATTTATATCATATAATATATAAGAATGGTAAAACTTAGTGCTTCAGAAATTGATATGTTATTTCATAGAACGTCAAATCCTACTACTGTTTCTGGTCAAATGGAAGGAGCAGGGGTTGGAGAACCATTAAAATCAAAAAGACCATATAAGCCCAGAGCTAAGAAAGGCGGAAATATCAATCCATCTGAATTAGTCCCGTCTGTGGGTCCTTCACAAGGTGCTTCTAATTCCAATCTAGAACCTAACCAGACTGATGATACACGTTTGGAAGCCGTACCAGTTCAACAGAAAGCAAGACGGAGAAACCTAAAAAGAGATCAGAAAGTGAATGGAGCTATGGCTGATGGTTCTGGTTTTAAAGAGTTTGCAGAAGGTGTAAAAGAAGGGTTTAAAAAGACCGTTGGAGCTGTTGCCCCTGTAGCATTAGATATTGGTGCAACTGTTATTCCTGGAGCTAAAGCACCACGTGAGGCAATAAGGAAAGTAACAGGATTGGGTATAAATACTAACTATAATGAACAACGTGGAAAAGATGGAATCCAGGCACCAGTAAAAGAAGAGAAGAAACCACTTAGACAAGAACTAGGAATCAAAGGAGCTGGAGCTAATCCCAAATGGGTTGATTTTGTTAAAGCAATTAAGGATACCGCACCAGAGCTTAAGTTCAATGACGCTTTGAAGATCGGAAGCGCTATGAAGAAAGATAAGAAGAATAAACTATCAGATATAACACAACAGAGTGTGGCAACTTATGCTAATCAATTGGGTATAACTAAATAGACTTGTTATAAATTATCTATTGTATAATATATAACAAATGTTAATCCCAGTAAATGCAAGAAAGGATATTAATATGAGTGACAAAAGGTTCCTTACTTTGTTTTCAAATTATAGCCGTGGTGATAGATATCAGGCATTAACACCGTCTCGTGGTGGTGCTTGTGGAGGTACTGTATTAAGTGTCAGTCCCGTTACTGGTGTCGAGGCACAGCAACCTGAAACAGTTCAGAGTGTTGATTTAATTCAGAGACCTTCTGAATATCGTACTTCATCTGGTGTTATGAAAGAAATTTTACAAAAGGTGATAAATGATGATGCTAAAGCAAGAAATGAACGTACCCCTCAAGTTAAAGCAATGAGTAAAGCAGAGAAGAAAGGAAGAGAGATTGGGAAACGTGTACGTAGAAGTAAAGAAAAAACGGCATCAGCTCAATCAATCGTAGAAGACTATAATAAATTGAGAACTAAGAAGAGTAAGCAAGATTTTATTTCTGCATTAGGAAACGTGTATAGTCAGAATCCATCCGGATCTAAATATATTCTTGAGGGGATTGAGATGATAAAGAGTCTATAGGCTCTTCATAGTTCAATGACCCATTGAGAGAAAGGATGTAGTGTTTTATGATCAATGTGATATTTTCATTATTATATAACGTTTCATAGGTTGATAGAGGTTGTATAAGCCAAGCTTCGAGGCCTCCATGTTCGCGAATAAAGTTATATAGTCTAGATTGATGACCTTTTTTATATCTTTTTGTGTGTTTCTTAACAGTCAATTGCATGTCTGTTGTTGCTGAGATGTAGCAATCAGTTATATTTTCGTCTTTGCATTTGATGGCATAGAAAGTATATTTAACCATTGTATTATATTCTTTATAGGTAAAAATTTTTATGTTCGATTATACATTAGCCTTGGTCTATATCAATCATTTGTTCTTATAATTGATATACATCATATTCTTTTAAGTCACTTCAGGGAATCGAAAAAACCATCATTCCGAATTTATGGTGACCATATCTTTGAATCAGTTATGATAAAATTTGGGTAGTGTCTGGAAATCGTAATAGCTCGAGTGTTTTTAGCGTTTATGATTTCGTCTGTTTGATTCTTATCATACCCCATGTAGTTATTAAGAAAGTAGCGTTGAGCACGTACATTATCACGATTGAATATTGTTATATAGTGGCTTTCATTATGAATCACACGACCAAGGGCTTTTGAGTTTGGGTTAAGTAAATGATTGATTATGATGCAGTAGACACGGTAACTTCTACCAATTTCTAATATATCTAAAATCATTCTACTTATCATTTCATAATAGTGTTTCTCTAGACTGTCAATATCATCGAAGATAACAAGGCTATTAGGTAAAAAATCAGTGGTTACATTGACTGGGTTTTTTATTAGGTCATCGTTTATCTTTACTCTTCTGATCCTTTCTTGTTTATCGAATACTGGGTCTTTATCCTTTCTACTGAATAAGAAGCATTCACCCTGTGGGAAGATTTTTAACCATTTTTCTGTATATTTCGATGCGTAATAAGATTTACCAGCACCAGACGAACCAGCAATAAAGAGACATTCTCTAGCCTTACTATTAGGGATTATAGAGATATCTTTGGTCTCTGATATGTACTCATTGGGGGTTGCCTTTGGATTGAAATATATGTATGTCTGTTCATCTTCTGCTATTAAACGCTTTCCGGATCCGCTTGATGTACTAAACATATTCTATTATATTATATGTTAACATAATAGAATAGACTAAAAGGCGTCATGATGTAGAACCAAACAGGCAAACGAATTTTTAAACAATTTCAAGGCTGTCCATTTTGGCGATTTTTATATATACTATATAGTAATTTCGCCAAAATGGACAGCCGTGAAAACCCTTAAAGGTCTAATCATGGCGTCTAACCATTATCAATTGATAGGCTATATCTTCATACCAGTCCTTATGCATAAACTCTTTATATTTTTCCCATTCATTCTTCATAAATAATAAAGCATCTTTATTTTTACCCCAACGCATTTTTAACACTTTTTTATAATTTCCCTTATCTTGAAATTTTATCATCATCTCACTTAGAACACATGAAAACGTCCCTTTATAGCGATATTTATCTAATCTCTGTATATGGTTTTTATGTGCAGCTCTGACATGCACCCATCCAGAAGGATCAGTCTTTAGTTCTTCTGAAGGCGACCTAATAAGAAGATCGTTTAAGGTTTTATCTTTAATGGTTGGTAAGGGTAGATTAGATTTTAGCTTATATTCACGAACCATTACTCTTTTACTATTAACAGTTACCTTTTTTTCTCCTACCTTGACTAACTCAGAATCTGACCAACGGTAAAGCGCCATATTGATTCTATTAATAATTTTAACATCTTCGGTCTGTGTTGTCTTGCTCTGAGCGTTTCTCTTTTTATGGGTATCGGTTATCTGCATATCTTTAAAGATAATATCAAGGGTTTTATTAATCTCATCTTTCTTATCTAGGCTAATGACTGTATCGAAATCAATAAGGTTTTTACAATTCATAAGGCTTACTAATTGATTTATCTGTGGATAGATACTTGAATAGTCATTTAAAACTTCGGTTACATTATCTGCCAGTTTATCGGGCATTTTACCATTTAGACACCTTGAAAGCCTCTGGAATTTTTCCATAACAACAGGCTTATTAATAACATTATTAAAAAAATCCCGTTTCTGATCAGTGTTAAGAAGGCTAGTATTAATCAACAGATTCATAAAACGATTAGCATATATGTTTTTCTGTTCCTCTGTTGCATTGGAAATTTTAACAGCTTGTTCTGCTTGTGTAATATCCTTATCTGTGTATTCTTTAGCTAAATCAAGATACCCCCCTTTATCTCCTACTGTGTTATCATAGGCTTTTACCTTCTCGATAATTTTAGACGTATAGTTAAGCTCTTTTAGATAACGTTCGAAGAGCTTATCATAAAAATGACCGCTAATGTGTCTTTCGAATTGACAACTAATAATGACATCATGTAGCCAGGGAATGGGTTTAGCCTCTTGATTGAAATCTAGACGCTGAGAAAGGGTCTCACTGATTTTATCAGTAGATAAAAACCCATCATGATCATATGATTTATGGTAGGTATAGAACATAGTATTAGTTTTAATATGACGTACCCTCATAGATGATTGGAACATATCCCTGACGCTTGTAGTCAAATCAGAACCATAGATAAACAAATAATCAAACATATCAGGGAGGTCAAAATTTACTCCTACTGTGATAGTGGGTGTATAGAGTAAAAGGTCTAAATCTTTCCAAGCTGTTCTAGCGTCTATGCATTCATGCTTGATAGTATCTCCCGTCTTAGCTTCATAAAACTTTACCTTCTTCTCTTGAATAATATCATGAAGGTCTTCTATTACCTTATGGCAAAACCCATTAGAGGCACTAGCAACCACACAACGGAAGCCCTTTTGAAGTTTCTCTTTAATTTTGCTAATCAAGGCCTTACCTGATGGCAACATATAAGCAGTACGTTTAACAGGTGAAAAGGTATTAACTCTAATTTGCTTACTACGATCAGGCATAAGATTATTAAAAAAATCTCTTGTTCTATTAGACATCATAGCATCCATAGCGATAATCTTACGGCTATTTTTAAAGATGAATTCAAAGGCATCAATGCAAGGTTTAATCTTTTTGAGGGTCGGAGAGTTAAAAGCACAAAGAACGGTCTCAGATTCATCCATGATGATTAAATCATAAATTTGACCTTGAAGCCTATGAATAGATTCGATTGAGCAAATGACCCGATCAGATGAAGGGTTGAAGCCTTGAGTCTTGTAATTGATAAAACCATAATTTTTAAACTCTCCTTCAATGTTATGACTAAAGATAATTCGAGGACTAAGATAAAGGCACCGTTTGGGGTTATCATACAGGTCAAGTAGACGCTTAATAGAAGACGTCTTACCGGTTCCCATTGGGCTACGCTCGATAACAATATCAAAATTAGAAGGGTAATCCCTAACATAGGGTTCGTTATATTCAACATATGAAAAACCATCAGTTTTAAGGCTTGTTAACTGGTTAAATAGCTTATTAAACCATATATCAGATTTTGGGACATATTGCCTAGCTGTTCTGATGAGTGAACCTATGGTATAGCCTTTCTCTGTTGGTTTGAATGATTGATAATACTTTGAGCATATAGCAGACTGGTCACCATAAAGACTACATTGATTAGACCAATCCACCCACATAAAAAGGGGCTGATTATACTTATGAAGAATCATACCAACCATAAGCCAAATTTTCGTAGGCTGGCCATTACCATTATTAGGGATACAAGATAGATAAAACTTAATTTCATCATTGGTTTCATAATTAGGAGTGGCTACTAGCTCTGTATTAAGTTGCTGTTTAATAGTGACTTTTTTTTGTTTAACCTGACAAAAGATGATATCATCAGGATCATCAATAAGGTTAAAAATCTGTTGCTTGAATACTTGAAGCTTATGAGGGCATTGATAGGGTAATAAGGGGAATTTTTCTGCGTCCCGTTTGCTTTGATAAGGCATTCTAAGTTGTGCTGTACGGTTGTAAAGGTTAAGGTCAATAAGATCAGGATGAATAGAATGTAGATGCTTACCGAATACATTAAGATCGGCTTTATTTTGAAAAGGTAGGGGTATGGTAATATGAAGACTTAATTTATCTGGTCTAGTTGCAGTCCAGACTGAGCAGTCATAAGGATTGAAGGTACGGTTAAGAAGCTTTATAGATTCCTTGAAAACGGATGACAAAATAGTATTAAGAATAACACTAACTTCGAATTTATTATAAGACCCTTTCTTATCAATATCAAGATAAAAATAAGACGCCTTCTCTTCAGGGTAGTACTCATGAAGATAATTATTAGTCTTGATGTTAATAAGATTATCAAAGTCATATTGATTGTCATAGACTAGGAAATATCGGGTCTTGGTTTCTGTTTCATGTTGAATGATGATAGAATAGGGTTTGCGCGATGAAGCGTTTAGAGCTTCAGCCTTAGTATAATAGGCAGTCGTTTCTAAGAAATCGAAGTACGACATCTTAACTATATCTATATAATTGTTATACATCTTAAATCTTTAAGTATTTTCACGCATTTTATTATAGGCTAAAAAGCGTCATGATATACAAACCCAACAGGAAGCAAATTTTAAACAAATTCACGGCTGTCCATTTTGGCTAAATTCATATATAGTATATATAAAAATCGCCAAAATGGACAGCCGTGAAAAGCCTTAAAAAGGGAAAACCAAAAGGGTCTAATCATGGGGTTATAAAGTATTGGATATACTATAATGAACAAGTTGTATAATAAAGACTGTTTTGATGTCTTTCCCCTTATCAAAGACAAATCGATTAATATGGTCTTAGTTGATCTTCCATACGGTCAGACTGATTGCCATTGGGATATACCCTTAGATTTATCGGCCATGTGGAAAGAGTTATCAAGAATTGGAAAAGATAATTGTCAATATCTATTTTATACTACTACTAAATATGGTTATGAGTTGATTAATAGTAAGCGTTCATGGTTTAAATATGATTTGGTATGGGAAAAATTCAAATCTGTAGGCTTTCTAAATTGTAATAATCAACCATTACGAGCACATGAGATGATATATTTATTTAATAATACTAATACTGATGATATCAATGTAGAATTTAATAAAGATATGAGAGACTATGCAAGAAAGGTTAAAGAATATATCAATTTACCTAAGTCTCAATTAAATAAAGATTTTGAGAACAGTTCATATGACCACTTTTTCCGGTGGAATTCATCACAATTTTTATTACCAACAAAACAAACATATGATAAATTAATATCTCTTTATTCCATTGATAAAATGGAAGGGTTTATCCCTTATGATAAATTAGAAATGATAAAGATAAAACATACTTATAACGCTCAAATGACTGAAGGTAAGCCATATAAGGCTTCACGATCCCCAACAAAAAATACTGTTTATGGTGCTTTTCTCGCTAAGGAAACCAATAATCAATCAGGGTTAAGATATCCTAGGTCAGTCCTTAAATTTCATCAGAATGGGAAAAAATTACACCCAACCCAAAAGCCTTTAGAATTATGTGAATGGCTTATTAAAAGCTATTCAAATGAAGGGGATTTAGTATTAGATTTCTGTATGGGTTCAGGTTCAACCATTGAAGCGTGTATAGGCACTAATAGGAAATATATAGGCATTGAGAAAGATAAAGAGATATATAAATTAGCAAGGGAAAGAATAAAGGGTCTAACCAAAAGGGTCTAATCATGGGCATAAAAAAAAGCCTATCTAATGACCCGTTGAATACTTGATTTTTTTTAACTATTTATTAAATTTTTACGAGGTGCAAAAATTGCACCTCGTAAAAATAGCCAATATATCATTTATTATGATTGGGTAGTTAGGCTTTTTAATGTTACTATTTTGAAGATCGCAAAGATCACATTTTGCGATCTTCAAAATAGCCAATATATCTTTTATTATGATTGGGTAGTAGGTTGGGTAGCTTGGCTTTTCTTTGCCTTGGCTTCTTTCTGTCTTTCATGATACCTGTTTCGAAAGTATTCTTTATTGCAATCATTACATTTACTTTGCTTCATCTTAAATTGATCAATAGGCTTTTCAACTTCACATACACTGCAAGTTTTCATACCATCAATACCAAAAAGCTTCTGAAGGTTCTTAATTTCCGTCTGGTATTTGCTGATAGCAATCTTAGCTTGTGTCTTATTAGAGGGTTTGAATAGATCGATCTTTTCCATCTTATCTATATATTATATAACAGTATTATTTCTTTAAATCATTTAACGCTATTTACTATACTTTTTTTTAAATACTATAGTATATAAGAATGTCATTGACTGTTGAACCAGAAATTGAAGAACAAATTGGTGAAATAGTAGCAGGACTAGTAGAGCTATATGATGATAAAGGCGAGGATTTGCCTACTAGACTGAATATTAAGGTGGTTAAGCAACCTGATGTATCTGAACATAGTTTTAGAGCTGTTCTAAATCTTGTTGATGATCGTGTGTATCAACTGCAGAAGCTTCGGTATTTGAAGCGGTAGTATTAGATTTCTTGGGTCGTCCTCTAGTCTTTGATTTAGGTGCAGTTTTTGTCCTTGTTGGTGGTGTTACTGGTACTTCTTCAGGAGTATCTATTGGAGTATTAGTTGGGGTTTGGGTTGGTAACGATTGTGACCTAGTGACGGGAATCTTTAAAGGTGCAGTGGGGAGTTTTTGCGGTAGTCTATTGTAGTGGTTAAGCCTGATCATGTTATATATTATATGATATAATATTATATAACATGGTACGCACATTTTTTTTATCAACGAGTACAAGACCAGAGAAAAAGTATATGGTTTTTGATTACGAGAACCCAGATAAGGTAATTCACTTTGGTCAAAAAGGATTTTCTGATTACACACTACATAAAAACCCTTTACGGAAGAAAGCCTATATTCTTAGACATAAGGTTCGTGAGGACTGGACTGATTTGACTAAAGCGGGAACATGGAGTAGATACCTCTTGTGGGGAGAACCTACCTTAGATGCTTCTATCAAAGCAATGGAAAAGAGGTTTAATATACAGATAGTTACTTAGATGAAGACTTGACCTTCTTTTCCCTGTACTCTTTCTGTTGTTTCCTGATGTGTTCTTTATTGTCTTGGTAATACTGCTT